>Ga0315336_1002671_pt1 | contig 26366 bp, 19 predicted proteins | sample ASW5metaG_FD_204512 | JGI IMG/M metagenome (GOLD analysis project Ga0315336, IMG submission 204512) | Ammonia-oxidizing marine archaeal communities from Monterey Bay, California, United States - ASW #5 | ecosystem: Environmental > Aquatic > Marine > Intertidal zone | place: USA: California... | reverse complement strand
CTGTCCGGCTACCCGTCTGTTGCAGTCTCGCGATCAGTTCCCCGGGAGTCTGAATGCGTTCTTCGGGCGTTTTTGCCAAGAGCTCGCGTACGATGGCCGCCACCCGGCTCGATGCCTCGGTCGAGGCTTCACGAACGTCGGGGATCGGACTCTTGAGGTGAGCGCGCAGAACCTCCTTGCCATCCTCTCCGTCATAAGGGGGAGCCCCGGCTACAAGCTCGTAGAGGGTGCAGCCCAGGGAGTAAAGAGCGGCGCGCACGTCCCGTTTACCACCACGGATTTCTTCCGGCGAGGCATAGGCTGGATGAAGGAGCGCCGCCGGACGCTTATCTCGAGAATCTCCGGACGGAAGCAGCTTCACACGCCCGTCCTTCAGGATCAGGATTCTCCCCGGATAGACGATCTGCGAGGACGGCTCCGCCTCCAATTGCCGGGCAACCTGGAGCGTGACCTTTACCGCCCGACTGGGCTCGAGCCGGAGCTTCTTCTTCAGGTACTTGTCTAGAGTAAGACCCTCGTTCATTTATCCTACGAATGCGGCGTGAATCCCGTTCCCGTTCCCCTCGGCCGTAACGACACGAGTACCCTGGCACGCCGCATTGCGCATCGGTGAATCCCAAGTTCTTTCGGCGGTCGTCGCCTGCTCCTCGGGAAGGGGAACGGGAACGTTCACGGGACGTAGAAACTGCAGCCTGCCAGTCGTTTACGCTTAAACTCCAACTTAGGAGTGAGCTGTCAGTCATCATATCACCGTTTGAAGCACGACCGCCGCCATAAATACGAGGCTTACGAGGCCGTTGAGCGTAAAAAAGGCGATATTCACGCGGGAGAGGTCATCGGGCCGGACGAGCGAATGCTCATAGGCGAGGATGCCGACGACGCAGAGAACTCCCAGGGCGTAAATCCATCCCAATTCGCCCACGTATCCGACGGCGACCAGGAGACCGATGGTCACCAGGTGGAACGCCCGCGAGACGAGAAGGGCTCGGGCCAACCCGAGCCTCCTTGGGATGGAATAAAGCCCGAAGCGTTCGTCGAAGTCGCGATCCTGGCATGCATAGATGATGTCGAAGCCTGCTGTCCAGAAGAGGACGGCCGTCCCCAGGAGGACCGGTAGCAGAGTTACCTCCTCGCGCAGCGCCACCCACGCTCCGATGGGGGAGAGCCCCAGAGCCGCACCAAGCACCAAGTGGGAGAGCGAAGTGAAGCGCTTCGTGTAGGAGTAACCAATGAGAAACGTCAAGGCCACGGGTGAGAGGAAGAAGGCCAGCCGGTTGATCCAGGCACACACCAGCGCAAACGCTACGCAGCACACGACTGTCGCGATAGCCATCGATCGTCGGGAGAGAAGGCCCGCGGGGATGGCCCGCACGCGGGTGCGAGGATTGGCGGCATCGAGATCGGCGTCCGCCCAGCGATTGCAGGTCATGGCGGCCGTCCTGGCAAGAACCACGGCAAGGACGATTTTTCCGAGGGGCCCGAGGGCCGGGATCCCCGAGCTGGCAAGGAAGGCCGCAGCAACGGCGAATGGCAAGGCGAAGATGGAATGAGAAACTTTGATTGCCTCGAGAAAGACAGGCACTTTGTTGAAAAACGATCTCATTCGCGCCATCGCTTGTAGAGCTGGTTTTCGATCGACAAAGCATCCAGTATGCGGGAGACGACAAAATCGATCTGGTCATCAAGGGTACGAGGATGCTGGTAGAACGCCGGGGAGGGAGGGAGGATGATGGCTCCCGCCTGCGCCAGCGACAGCAAGTTGCCGAGGTGAATCACGCTAAAGGGCGTCTCCCTCGGTACGACTACGAGCGGAATCTTCTCCTTGAGCGCCACGTCCGCCCCCCGGTGGATGTTGTTGATGCCCACCCCGCCAGCTATGGCGCCGATGGTGCCCATGGACGCGGGCACCACCGCCATGCCTCGGAAGCGGAAAGAGCCGCTGCAAAACGGGGCGTTGAAGTCCTTTTCAGGAAACACTCGCAAGCTCTCTCGATTCACGCTGCCCCAGATGTCCTCGCCGTGGGAGCCGGGAAGCTCTTCCTGTAGGACCAGTCGCCCGGCCTTGGAAATGCTGAGCAACACCTCGAACCCCTCCGTCAAAAGGAAGCGCACGAGGCGCTGTGCGTACACCACTCCGCTTGCGCCTGTGACCCCAATGACGATACGGCCGCGCCGTGCGTGCTCGGACTCTTTCATGCTTAGTGCTCCCTTTCATAAGTCCGTGTGAACTTTGACGGGCTCCGCAAGGGAGCACTCGCCCGGGGGGTTGGTCGCGACCTTGGGGCGACCAAGGCGGGAGCCCCAACTTCTTCGCGCTGGACCCAGGGCCAACTTCTTCGTGGGGCCGGGCGAGCGGCCCCCCAGGGGGAGCCTTGAGGGACCAGTTTCCGCACCCCCTCAAAAGTGCCGCCTTTGACAGTACACTCATTAAACCAATTCATGAAAGGCGGCACTTGGTAACTCCCGAGACGGGGCTGCGTGAGGCCATGTGGAGCACCGCGACGCCGAGGGTAAGCGGACGATATCGCACGCTGGAGAAGCCGCACCGCTCGAGGGTCTGGGAAAACTCCTGGGGTGAGGGCCACTCGTTGACGGAGGCCGGCAGGTAGGAATAGGCCTCGGCGCCAGCTCGCACCCCCGAGATCCAACCGCCCACGCGCGGTAGGATGCGCCGGAAGTAGAAACCGAACACATGCCGGAACCACCCACTGCCGGGAGTGGAAAATTCGAGGATCGCAGTTTGTCCACCGGGCTTCAGGACGCGGAGAATTTCGTGGAGTCCGGTGTCGAGGTCGGAGACGTTGCGGATTCCAAAAGCGACGGTCACGGCGTCGAAGACCGAGTCAGGAAACGGAAGGTACAGGCTGTCCGCGACCAGAAGCGTAAGGTTACGGGCGCGACGCGCCTGCCGTTTCGTCTCGCCGATACGGATCATTTCTGGGGTGAAGTCGGTGCCCAGGACCCTGGACTGGGGGGATCCGTCACGAGCTGCGAGCTCGAGCGCGAGGTCTGCCGTACCCGTGCAGATGTCCAGCACTTGGGCCCCGGGACGGAGTTTCAGCTCCGTGACGGCCCGGCGACGCCAGGCTCGATCGAGATTCAGGCTGAGGACGTGGTTCAGGAGGTCGTAGCGCGGCGAAATCTCCGCAAACATCCTCCGAATCCTGCTCGCAGCCTTCTCCTGGGCGTCCGGGGAAGATTTCTTGAAGAGTGCGACCTTCTCCACCGTAATAGTAGTTAGAGCAGTTACGGGGTCCACGTACCAGTAAACCGTCAAGGGGACGCATCATAACAGCCCGTTGAAGAAGTCAAATTCTACGAGAACCGACCCTTTTCGCCCAGCTCTGCGTCGCAAATACTCGGCGATATCCCCTATATCGCCTCCGTTTTGCTCCTGGACCTGGACGAAAATTGCTCAGTTCTCGCAACGAAGCACTTCTTCAACGGACTGCTAACCCAACGGGAGGGAAATTCCATGTGGCCAGTACGGTACTTCCTCGTATGGGGGGCGCTCGCCTCCGGACTCCCGGCGGGAGAAGACCTTCGCAGGGCGGAAGAACGCCAGGAGGGTACCGATCGCAAGAAGGTAGGCGAAAAGCAAGGAAAGGGTGGGTCGGCGAAGAAGAGCCGGCTTGCTTGGGTCACACCCGAGGATGGCTTCGCGAGAGTGAGGAAGAAGTCTCTACCCGCCATAATTCTTTTCGAGGAGCCCCAGCCCCCTCTGGGTCGAGGCGGAGACGAGAATTCCGGTTCCGAGTCGACGTCTTTCCTCAGCTCCCACTTCTCGAAGGCGAGGCTGCGAGGTGTCCTGAAGAAGTTCGTCCTCATCCGCGTCTCCGGCGAAGACCTCAAGCGGGAGTACCCAGCCGCTTCCAAGCAGCCCCCGGGGTTGGCTCGGGCGACCATCGGCGAAGAACTCGGGATCGAAGGGGACAAGCCCGAGGTGGTCGTCCTCAACTACTGGGAGGACGATGTCCTCCGATACGCAGGGAAGCTGCCCAGGCTTTCCAGATTCAAGAAGGAGCTGACACGCATCCGGAGGGTGAATAAGATCTATGCTCACCGGGCGCGCAAAGTGACGGCGGCGCTCGAGAAGTCGCGCTACGCTTTCAAGCTCAAGAATCGACGCGAGGCGGTTCTCAAGATTCGCTCGTTCGAGTCCGAGAAGGAGCAAAACCGCATGGATCCCGTGTTGAGGAAGCGGGTGAATGACGCGATCCAGGAGTACCGTAGGCTCGCAGACAACGGGATAAAAAAGGCGGGCAAGCTGGAAAAGAAGAAGAAGTTCCTCGAGGCCATAGAGGCCTACGACGACGTCATGAAACATTTTCCCTTCCAGGACCTTATCGTGCTCTGCAGCAAGAAAAAGAGCGAGCTCCTCCGCAACGTCCTTGGAGTGCGGTGAGAAGAGAAGCATTCAGCGGTCAGCTTTCAGCTTCGGAAGAGAGAGAAAGGCCTGTCCGCTCAGACCTCAGCCCGGATTATTCACGAGCCACCTGCTGCGAGCACGTATGCATCCCGCCTGGACTGCGTTAGCGGATCGGCTTCGATCCTCAACGGGTGCCAACTATCTGACACAGAGGACCCGCCTCCGGTCGAAGCCGATCCGCCGCCTTGCCAGCCGGGCGCCTACGTACTCTCGCCACGGTGTTCATGAATAATCCGGGCTAAGTGCTGATGGGGCCTGCAGAACACCGATAATCACCGCATTTCTCCTCGATAATGTGGGGTAGACGGTGTATCCTTATCTGCTTCAGCGGCTCTATCAGGGAAGGCGCTGCTGAACTGCGGGCTAAAGAAGGTGTGGGCTAGTGAGAAGGCTGAGAAGGAGGCGTCACCATGGCCGTATATGAAGCAGCGGACTATGCAGGCGATCTTTTTGGATGGAAGGCGGAACTCGGTACGCGCATCCAGGATTTCTTCTCGCGTAAGGCGGTGCCGGTCACGGCAAAGCTGAGCGCGATCGTCGGCAGGATCGAGCACTCCGCATCGAAAGCGACCTTGAAGGGAGCCCTTCGCGATCTCTATCTCTACCTGAAGCGTGAGGGTCCCGCGAGGGCCGACCCGGATGAGGAAGCCCTCTTCACGCGGATTTTCGAGTATCGCCGGCGGGAGTCGATCGAGAACTATGGCAGCTACCTCTTCACTGTCGACGTAAAGTTCTGAGGGGCCTTGCGGGTCAGGCGGTAGCGCAAGAATAGTCTGTCCCCCTTTTCGTCGACCCCCTACAATGCCCGCATGAAAATCGTACGAAGCGTTGTGGCGCTCGTGATTGCCGGGGTCGCGGCGGCTTTTGGGTATCACTACATTTCCTCGTACTCGCTCGACCGGAGGGTGGACCAGCAGGAAGTGGAGATCGACCGCGTTTCCCGGCAGGCCGAGGAACAGTCGCGGGACCTCGCTAATCAAGGAGCACTCCTTCGTTCGGCCGAGAAAGGGCTCCGCCAGCATTCCGAGGAGATCAACGCCCTGCAGATTCGTCTCGGCGAGACCGAGGCGAAAATTGGCGTCACGGAGGAGGAGATCCGTACGTTGCGCGTGTCTTCAGGCGAGGACCGCGAGAGGCTCGTGAAGCTGGAGCACACCCTCGCTCGCCTGCGAGACGATCAGGAAAAGCGGGCCCGCGCCCTCAAGGAGCTGCGCAAGCAGCAACTCCAGCGTGCCGAAGCCTTTGACCGCCGGCTCCAGGAGATCGAAAAGAGGATTGGAGTCTCCCCGGGAGCCGAGGTGGAGAATTGAGCCCTGTTTTAGTGCTCCTGTAGGGCCCCTGCCCGCGATCATTTTTGCCGGCATTTTCTCTATCACAGCCCGGCAGTCGGCCTTATGATTGGCTGAGATGCGGGGTGGCGGTTTGTGGCCTTTTTGGGTCGTGTCTGGTCATCCATTAGGTCTGAGATTGCGACCGGGCGCTTCGCGCCGGCTGCGATGACAAACGAGATAAGAATGGGGGGTGCTTCCGTGAGATTACGTTTCACTTTACTGGCCAGAGTTCTCGGCATGCTCGTGCTGGTGCTATCGACGGTTTCCTACGGACAGCTCGAGCTCAACGAAATCGTTTCCGATCCTGTCGGGCTGAATACCGCTCTGCAGACCGTCGAGCTCCGTAACGCTGGCGCTAGTGCGTATAACACCGGTCCTGCGCCGCCGTGGCTCTTCTTTTCTCCCGCGCGCTACCAGCTTCCCGACAATGTGTCGATCCCTTCGGGCGGAACGGTGCTGGTTCACATCAACTCCCCGGGAACCTCCACGTCCACGGACTTTTACACCGGTAGCAGCGGCATGCGCGACCTGGAGGCGCGCGGGCCGGACGCGGTGGGACTCTTTGCCACGAACCTCTTTACCGACCCGAACGAGATCCTGAGTTTCGTCCAGTGGGGAGGCGCTGGCAATGTCGGAGAAACCGTCGCCATCGCCGGAGGAGTATGGTCCGGACAGGTGTTTGTCAACGTGGACTCCCTGCGAGAAGGGTCATCGATCGCTTACGATGGAGGCGGAATCGGTCCAAGCGATTGGTGCATCGACGGGACTCCTTCGCCCGGGGGTCCGAACGACGCCTGCACCGCTGCGTTTGCGAAGAGTCCGGTGATCATCAACGAGATCTGCCGCGTGGCCTCGCAATCGGCAATGGAGTTCTATAACGCTGGGAATGTTACCGAGGATCTCGGCGGAAAATGGGCCGTACTGAACAACGAGCACTCGTACCAGTTTCCGACCGGCACGACCGACACTCTGATAAACCCCGGAGATTTTTTGATCCTCCATCTCGGTGCCGATGGCACCGACGGGGCCCTGAATTTTTACACGGGATCTGGGACTTTCCGAAACTTCCTCAGCACCGATTCCGTGTCTTTTCACGCCCTTACTCCCTTTACGGACTCGACCACCGTGATCGACTTCGTACAGTGGGGAGCGGCCGGCTCTCCCCTGGAAGCCGCTGCGGTGGCAGCTCAGGTTTGGGTGAACGGCGAGTTTGTGGACAACTCGCAACAAACAGCACAGGGGTCCCTTGCCTCGTTTGGCGCTACTGTCGGCGCGGATCGGTGGTCGGTGGACAACACCCCGACCCCGAGCGTGGAAAACAGCACGCCTCCGGCAGCGACTGTTGTCATCAACGAAGCCCTCGTCGATCCTTCGGGAGCCGACCCGCAGAACACCAGGGTCGAGCTACACAATACGCTCGGGAGCAGCGTCGATGTGAGTGGCTTCACCCTGTGCGCGTCTTCCCAGGCCAGTCCAGGAACTCCTCTCTGCTTCAGCATACCGCCAGGAACGAACATTCCCGGCAACGGCTTCCTGACCATAAACCTCAATGCTGTGGGAAGCGATGGGGGCGGAGAAGTTTACACCGGCGCATTCCAGGATCTGAACGCCTCAGGCGATTCGCTGCTTCTCTTCTTTACGAACGACCCCGTGAACCCCTACAACCTGATGGACTATGTACGCTGGGGCACCGGTAGCTTCGGCGAGGAGCTGGCGGATCAGGCAGGTATCTGGTCACTGGGCGAGTCCGTGGATGTCTCCTTGGTTGCTGATGGCAGCAGCATAGCTTACAAAGGTGAGGGCAACGGCCCGAACGACTACCGCATCGATGTAACGCCGAGTATCGGCGCGGATAACGCCGAGCCTGAAAGCGATCTGCCGTTCCGGAGGGCGGATTGTAATGATGACGGTCTTGTGGACCTCTCCGACGCCATCAACCTCTTGAGCTTTCTCTTCTCTGGTGGTAACGAGCCTTTCTGCAAAGACGCCTGCGACGCCAATGACGATGAGACGCTGGATATTTCAGACCCGATCTATTCTCTGAACTATCTCTTCGAGGGTGGACCCGACCCGCCCTCCCCCGGACCGACGCAGTGCGGTATGGACCCCGCGGATCCAGCGGATTTCCTGCACTGTGGCTCCTACCTGAACTGTCCCTGAAGGGGGGCGATATTCGGGGGGCGATCGATCCGAGTCCGAGTGTCAGACGTCACTCCTTGAGCCGCCGCTCGTCGTTTTCTCTGACGCGCTTGTAGTAGTCGCGAAGCGATAACTTGGAGGCCGAGTCGGCGTCCAGGCAAAGGGTCACCTGGGGGTGCAGCTGAAGAGCACTCCCGGGCCAAAAGGCTGAGACGGGTCCCTCGACCGCAGCGTGAACCGCGTCGGCCTTCTTGAGCCCGAAAGCCTGGAGCAGGATCTTTCCAGCCTCGAGAATGGTCCCGATGCCCGCGGTGGACGCCATTTGCGGCTGCACCTCGCCGGGGCGATAAAAGCGGGAATTGTCGCGCAGGGTCTTCTCGGCGAGGGTCTTGATCCGCGTCCGCGACGCCAGGCTCGATGTGGGCTCGTTGAAGCCGATATGTCCGTTGGAGCCTATCCCCAGAACCTGCATATCGATTCCGCCGACCTCCTGGATCTTGTTCTCATAATCCAGGCATTGCCGTGCGAGGTCCTTGCCCTGCGACGGAGGAAAGTGCCTGTTCGACGGGCGAACATTGACACCACTGAAGAAGTGCTGGTTCATGAAGTACCGGTAGCTGCGCTCGTGGCCTTCGGGGAGGTCCAGGTATTCATCGAGGTTGAAGGTGATACATCCGGAGAAGTCCACTCCCTGGGTCTGGTGGGCGTGGATGAGCCGTACGTACACTGCGATGGGGGTCGATCCCGTGGCAAGGCCCAGCACCAGATTCGGCTTGTGGCGCACAGCAGCGAGAATCTCCTGAGAGATGTACTCGGCGGACTCTTCCGGATTTCCAAAGACAAGGACTTTCATCGGGGGCAGCTACTCTAAGTGTTCGGTTTCAGAAATTCGTATCAATATACACCGGACGCCTTCGAATCCCACAACGTCGTTGACGCGAGCGATTTTTTTCGTTGGCAAGGCGCCCGTACGCGGGCGACCCAGGAGCGGTCACCTTCTTCGCAACGCACTCCAGCGGGAAACAGCGCCGCGCAAACTGGCGCGAATTTCTGAAATCGGGCGCTCAGTTCTGGTTTGGCGATTTTCCAGCGGCCTCGCCGAGGGAAAATGCCGATATTCACGGATACCAGGCCGGGTACAATGTTGGCGCTGATTGCAGTTGCCCCGCTATTTGCGGTGTGTATTCGGAAGGGAACACACTTATGGCCAAACTGTTGATTTTCCTCGCCTGCGTGATCGTTGTCCTGAACGGCATGACGTTTCTCCTGGTCGTTGAACTGGAAGGTGAGCCGGAAGGAAAGAGAGCCACCGGCGATCTCCAGCTCCAGCGATTGGATGCTCTTACTCAGGGTATCAAGAACACCAACAGGTCGATCAGTCAGATCTCGAAGAAACTGTCGGATCTGGAGCGCAAGATTACGGCGCTGAACGTCCGAAAAACTGCGCCCGCGGCCCGGCCAAGTCGCCCAAAGTACCAGACGCAGCCCAGCTCCCCTAACCGGCCTGCGCAAAACGCCGACGTCGACAACGAAACGCTCGATGAAGAGGATGCGGAGCCTTCCGATCCGCCGTCCGACGAGGCTCCTGGAGATACCGAAGGCCGCGAAGGGACAGAAGACGCCGAAGGGACGAACACGGAGGAGTAGTCGCGGCAACCGAAAATGATCGACGACCCCCTGACCGCTGTGAAATCGCAACCCATTGATCCTACTGGCGCCGCGACCCTCGAGCTCTTCACGGAGAACGACGACTATTCGGAGTTTCTCTGGGAGAGGCTGTGCAAGGCATCGCCACACAAGCTCACGGGTAGAGTTCTCGAAGCGGGCTGTGGCATAGGCAACCTGACCCGCATCCTTCTTCGCTCCGAGGAAGTCTCGTTTCTTCATGCGATCGACATGGATCCCGCGTATGTGCGGCGGGTGGAAACCCAAGTTGTGGATCCACGGCTTCGAGTGACGGCTTCTCCGGCCGAGGAGTTTTGCCCGGCGCAGTATCAGTCGCCGGAGGGTGCCTTCGACGCCATTGTTTCGAGTAACGTCCTGGAGCACATAGAGGATCATACCCGCGTCATGCACAATTTCCGCCGCATGCTTCGCCCGGGAGGCGTGGCCTTGATCCTGGTCCCGGCGCACCCGTTCCTCTACTGCGATCTCGATCGCAATCTGTCTCACTTCCGCCGTTACCGCAGGCAGGACTTTGTGGAGCTGGCTCACGAGACAGATCTCGAATTGCTTCGCTTGCGTCATTTTAATCCACTGGGAACCGTGGGATGGTGGCTCAACGGTAAGGTCCTTCGCCGTAGCGTGCTCCCGGCGCAACAGCTCGCGTTTTATACGCGGTTCGCGATCCCCGTGTCTCGATGGTTGGACCGGATCAATCCGTTCCCGCTCGGGATCTCTCTGCTCGCGGCGCTCGGTCGCCGGTAGTTTGATGTGGCCTCCCTGGGCTCGCGTTGATACCTTGGGAGCATGAAGCGCGCTTGTGCTCGAATGCTCCCGTTACTGATCGCGGGTCTCCTCATCGGGGATGCATGGCCTCGGGACAAAGCGTCCGGTGATTCGGCCGTGGTCGAGCCCGAGTTCAAGAGCAAGGCGGCGAAGGCAAACTTCGAGAAGGCCCAGGGCCTCTACGGGGAGGGGGATTACAAGAAAGCAGAGTCGCTCTTCAAGAAGGCGCGGCGCAAAGCCAAGACCCAGGAAGACAAAGCCGTGGTGGAGAAATGGGTCAAAGCGGCCGCCGGACGGAAGATCCTCGTTACCCTGGAGCGCCGCGTCCAGAAGACAGGGTTGAGCCGGGCCTATGATGAGGCTCGAAGCCACGCCCGCAACTATGTGGGCACTCCCGCCGAGGCGGAGTTCAAGAAGTTTATCAAGACTCTCGAGGCAAAGCTGATCGCCGTGCTCGAGAACTTCGACCAGGTCTCGAGTCACTACGGGAAAAAGTACGGGAAGGTCTATGTACGCGATCCCAAGCCGAAGCTGGATGGCACCCCGTGTCTACGCTGGACAAACACCCCGAAGCGTCCGCCAGCCGCTTTGAAAATAAAGCGAGTTCCTCAGGACTGGGGACAGTTCAGTTTTCTCGAGTTCTGGGTAAACGTCAGAAAAGCGCCAAGCGATGCGCAGGCGGTTATCGCGTGCGGGGAACGGAGGGGTGCCAAGGGGAAAAAGCCACCCAGACCGAAGGGCTCGCGAGGCGCGTACTTCGTGACGCGTCTGAAGCTGAAGAACACAAAGGGGGAATGGCAGAGAATCAGGCTAACCTTGAACGACTTTGACTCCAGCGGTGCCGCTTCGCTCGCCGCCGTCGAGCACTTCCATATTCAGGTGGGACGCGGAACCCAGTTCGACCTGCTTATCGACAGAATCGTCCTGTATCGCAAGGATCCGCGCCGCAAGGGTTAACAGCCCGTTGAAAGAGTCATATTCTACGACAACCGGCCCCCTTTTGCCCATTACTGTCGCCCGTCTCTGCGTCGCAAATACTCGACGATATTGCCGATATCGTCTCCGTTTTGCTCCTTGATCTGACCGAAAATGTCTCGGTTGTCGCTACGAAGCACTTTTTCAACGAGCTGTTAACACCCGCACCGAGAACCCCGCCCGATTTCTAGCCCTTTTGGCCTTTTTCACCTCGGACAGCCGTGATACAATTCATTCAGGTTGAAGGGCTTAAGCTTTTTCTGAACCCAGATACGAAGACTCCCTCCACTTTTTTGTCACAATTCGGGTTCCGGGGATTCTTACTATTGTGTTCGGTCGAGGCGGCCGGGTCGTTAAGCTATTCTTCAAGCTGGATAGGATTCATGCCTTTACGACTACAGATTATCCGGAAAGTTGCGGAGCTGGGTGAGCTCGAAGAGACAGAGGTTACCGAAGATCGTCCTCTCAAGGATCTTGGGATCGACAGCCTCATGACCATCGAGCTGGTCGTCTTCATCGAGAGAATGATCCACCGCCAGTTTCCTGAGGAAAAGATGGGTACGATCCACACTTGCGGCGATATCTTTCGAGAGGTAGAGCTTCTCACGAAGCTCGCTTCGTAGGAACCGCTGTAAGAGGCTCTTTCTGAACTCCCGACCGTGATGCGTGGATCCCTCGTTTTTGCCTGCTCGATTCTTGCGATCGCGGGGTGCACCCGGGAGAGTCCGCCTTCGAACGCCAAAATTTACCGTTTGCGTAACGCGGGGCGCCTGCATGCGGCCAGGGGTACGCAAGAAGGCTATGAAGAAGCCGCCAAGTTGTTCGCCAAGGTTCTCCGGCAGCGCTTCGATCCGGGGGACCTGCTGAATCTGGGTCGCTGCCTTACCCTGGGGGGAAGCCTGGAGGACGCCCGCCCCGTGCTCGCCAAAGCTCGCGAGGCCGGTTCCCAGGACGCTTCCCAGGACGATGGCTTGCCAACCGATATCTTCTACCTCGAAGGACTCCTGGAGAAGGGTTCCAGCAACTACGCCGCGGCGGCAGAAAGGTTCCGTGAGGTGACGAAGCGCGACCCGGCCCTCGAGACGGGGTGGTATCAGCTGGGGTCCGTGCTCTTTCTCGACGGAGCCTACCGTGAGGCGATCGAGGTCTTCGACGAGGTTCTCGAACGCAACCCCCGTCACGTGCCGGCACACTACAAGCGTAGCATGGCCTACCGGTCTCTCGGGGATCTCGCCAAGGCCGAAGAGGCAATGAGTCGTTTCCTCGAGCACAAGAACAAGGTCGCGACCGAAGAAGCTGCTTACGAGAAGTGCCGTTACACCCAGGTACGCCTGGTGCCTCCCGGGGAGGAGCCGCCGCCGGTAGAGCTCAAGTTCGTGGATGGAACGGCCGCGGCAGGTCTCGACGGGACACGTCTGGACCCGAAGGGGCCGGGCAAGGTGGCGCTCCTCGACTTCGACCGCGACGGGGACCCCGACCTCTTCCTCACCGGTCCCGCCAACCGACTCTTCCGCAACGATAGCGGTCACTTCGAGGATGTTACGGAGTACTCGGAGCTCGCCGATGTCCCGGTCGGTGTCGGGGCGGAGCCAGCGGATTTCACCAACGACTCGATCCTCGACATGCTGGTCTATGGCGACCCTTCGACCCTGCTTCTCAAGGGACTCGGAGAAGGAATCTTCCAGCCGCTCCCGGGCGCAGGTTTGGATTTCTCTGGGCAAACGGTCGAGCAGGCCTGTTGGGTGGACTATGACCATGACGGGGATCTCGACCTGGTGACTCTTGCGGGACTCGGGACCACGGGTCTCCTGGCCGAAGACGACGGAAACGCTTCCGGGGAGGGGCCGCGTGGTCCGGGAGCCTGGTGGGTCCATCGCAATAACGGTGACGAGACCTTCACCCTTCAAGAGGGAGTTCTTCCGGAAAGCGCGAAGGTCGCCGCACGTGGAAGTAGCATCACGGCCTGCGACCTCGACCGGGGCAATGACATTGACTTCGTGATCGCCTCGCCGGGCGAGCCGGCGCAGGCGTTCTTCAACTTGCGCGCCGGACCGTTTCGCCGCCGGCCGATCCCGGGCTTGACGGGGCACGGGCAAATCGCCGCCTGCGACCTGAACGGCGACGGAGAATTTGACCTTGTGGGAGCGCCGCTCGGACAGACCCCATTGCGAGTGGCTTGGGGAGGCGCGGCGCGGGGCCCTGGGGAGTTGCCCCCTTTCGCTATCGAAGAACCCGCCATCGAAGAGCCCCGTATCGAAGGGGGCGCCATCAAAGCGGGCGACTGGGGTTTCACGCACTGCATGTCCGTCGTGGACCTCGACAATGACGGGGATCTGGACCTCCTGCTCGGAACAAGCCGAGGACTTTTCTATCTCGCGAACCGCGGTGGCAGGCTCGCGCTCGACGAGCTCCAGGGGATCGCGCCGGAGAGACTTCGGAATGTCGTTACCGTGCAGACGGCAGACGTGGATGGAGACGGGAAGCTCGACCTCTTCGTGTCGAGTGGAGATGGTCAGGTCACGCTTTGGCGCAACGTGAGCAAGCACTCCTACCCCGCCGTGACCCTGCGACCAGTCGGCAGCCGGGACAACCGCGACGGCGTGGGCACTCACGTCGAGCTTTTTGCGGGTGCTACCTATCAGCGTCGCAGGGTCGAGCCCATCAGCGCCAGCGGGGGAGTGGGCGGAGTCCGCTTCGGGCTGGGAAACACTCCCCTCGACGATCTCGACGGTTTCGAGCTCCTGTGGCCAAACGGTATTGCGCAAGCGGTCTTCGGCGAGGCTCTACGCTGGGATGCCCGGCGCACCATGGACGTCACGCAGAAGCGTGGGCTCGCGGTGAGTTGTCCCTTTCTCTACGTCAACGATGGAAGCGGCTACTGCTTCCTTACCGACGTGGTCGGTGTTGCTCCACTTGATGAGTGGTTGCCCCCGGGTACGATCCCTCGCCTCGACCCCGAGGAGCACGTTCGCATTCCCGGGCAGCGGCTGCGGGACTCGGAGGGGTCCCTCGAGCTTGTAATAACGGAGGAGCTGCGGGAAACGACTTACCTGGATCGCCTGTTGCTGATACGTTTGACCCATCCCGAAGGCACCGTGGTCTACACCGATGAGAGCACGCGCCAAGGGGCCAGCGAGCCGCTTCGAGTCTGGGTCGCGCGGAAGAGCGAGGTCCTTCCGGCGAAGCGTGTTCTCGACGACAAGGGCAGAGTGTGGACTCGCGAGGCAGGTGCGGAGGATCGGGCCTATCTTCACCCATACGGAGAGGCGCCATCACAGTGGGCTGGCTGGATGCCGAGCCATGCAGTCGACCTCGAGCCGCCAGAGCATGACGCGCCCGCGCAGGCTCTTCTCCTCGTTGGCAGGATCTACTGGCCCGACTCATCAGTGATTTTTGCGCTCGACCAGCACGGCAGGGGCTGGATCCCTCCCCGCCTCGACGCCATCAACGATCGAGGCGAGGCCCGAACCGTCTTTGATGATATCGGTTTTCCTTGCGGCATGGATCGAACCATCGTGCTCCCGCTCGGTGGGGAGGTGATGGCGAACGCGCGAGCCTTGCGTCTGGTGACGAATTACCGCTTCCTTTGGGATCGCATCGCCTTCGCCAGGCGCATGGCCTCCGCGGTAATCGAAGCGGACGGGATCTTCGCGGTCGAACTCAGTGGGGGAGACCCCGTCAGCTTGAAGCGGGATACCTTGCCACTTGCGAGTGCCGTTCTCGGCTATCGCGGGTATAGCCGTGTCGTAGGGGACCAGGAGACGCACGAGCAGAGCTACGATTTCAACGACGCGGGGCCACTCGCCAAGTTTTCGATCCCCTCCGGCTACGCTACTCGTTACGGTGAGGTCCTTTCCCTGGTGTCCGAGCCGGACAGCCGGCTCGTCGTTCTGGCCCCCGGCGACGCGCTCTGGGTGAAATTCGATGCGGGCCAAGCGCCGGATGAGCAGTTCGAGGAAGTGACCTACTTTCTGAAGGTGACCGGCTGGGCCAAGGAAAGCAACTTTCATAACTCGACGGGCAGGTACATCGAGCCGTTACCCTTTCATGGCATGAAGAGCTACCCGGCGGTCGGTGCAGAACCCGACGGGCACGCGGAGTACGTCCTGGAGTATCAAACGCGGAGGGTGGAAAGGTGAGTTTCGCAGAGAACCAGAGAACAATGAAAAACAAGAGATTGTGGGTGGTACTTCTCACCGCCTGCGGCTTCTCAGTAGGGTGCTCTCCATCACGAGATGGTTCTGCTCCAGGTGCTGAAGAGCCGGCACCTTCTCAAGCCGAAAGCGCACAGCGAGAATCAGGCATCGCCTCGTCTGGCCTTTCGGAACTTCCCCTGGCGGGCCTCGCAGCGCGATCCTCCGGACAACCCGTGGCCGGATTCACGGATATCACCCGCGAGTCGGCGATCCTCCACCGTCACCACCGTGGCGCCTTTGATGAGAAGCTATCGAACATCATGCCCTGGATTTCTTCGATCGGCTCGGCGGCGGCGGTCAGCGACTACGATCTGGACGGTGATCTCGATCTTTACGTCACGTCTTCGCGGGCGGGATCCCCGAACGCCCTGTTCCGCAACGATGGCGGGCTCCACTTCACCGAGGTAGGGAAGCAGGCCGGAGTTGCCGAGGTCAACGACGCCAGTGGGGTCAGTATGGACGTGGCTTTTGCGGACCTCGACAACGACGGGGATGACGACCTCTACGTGGTTCAGTGGGGTAGGAACCGGACATTTCGCAATGACGGCAACGGCACCTTCACGAACATTACCGATTCCTCGGGGTCGGATGATTCAGGCAACGGCAACTGTGTCCTTCCCTTCGACTATGACGGCGATGGGATGCTCGATCTTTTTGTCTGCAACTATTATCCATCGGTCGACCTCACCGACCTCGAGACGACAAGAATCATGCACGACAGCTTCGAGGCGGCGACGAACGGGGGGCTCAACGTGCTTTACCGCAATCTCGGCGGTCTTCGGTTCGAGAATGTGGCGCACCAGCTCAACCTCGACGACGGGGGCTGGTCGCTCGACGCAGGAATTTCCGACATCGATAACGACGGTGATCTCGACGTCTACGTTGCGAACGACTTCGGTCAAGACAAGCTCTATCTCGCCATCGGCGATGGCAGGTTCACCGACGCGACCGAGCGGTCGATTGGCCACGACACGTTCAAGGGTATGAACGTCGACTTCGGGGACTTTAACTCCGACGGTTTCACCGACTGCTACGTCACCAACATCACGACTGCCGAGTACCTGAAGGAAGGCAACATGCTGCACCTCAATGCCGGAGACGGCACCTTTTCGAACGTGGCCGCGGCCACGGGCACCTTCGACGGCGGCTGGGGCTGGTGTGGGCGCTTCTTCGACTTCGACCAGGACGGCCACCTCGACATCCTCACCGTCAACGGCTTCGTCACCGCCGGTCCGACGAGCTACTGGGAGGATCTCGCCAACGTTGCGGTGGATCCGGACTTCGACCCCGCGGAGGTCCTCGAGTGGCCGGCCATGGGAAGTCACAGCCTCAGCGGCAGCGAGCCGGCTCGCCTCTTTCGCAACCGCGGTGACGGGGCTTTCGAGGAGGTGGCCAAGAAGTATGGCATCGCTGACAGCCGCGACGGCCGAGGTATCGCCCTCGGAGACTTTGACGAGGACGGAGATCTCGACGTCTATTTGGCCCATCAGGACGCTGACGGCGCGTTGTACAGAAACGATGTGGGGAACACGCATCACTTCGTCGTGCTGACCCTCGTAGGAACACGATCGAACCGCAATGCCATAGGAGCGCGCATTCAGCTCACTGCATCCGGCGGGGCGAACGGTGGCGGCCTGAAGCTGACCCGCGAGGTCAACGGTGTGAACGGGTACGCGAGCCAGTCCTCCTATCGTGTTCACTTCGGGCTTGGGCAGTCGGAGCGTGTCGAGCGGCTGACAGTTTTTTGGCCGAGCAGTGTCGTTCAGGACTTCCGGGACCTCCCCGTCAACCGACACTTCAAGGTCGTCGAAGAGGGCGATCCCGTCACGGTAGAGGAACGCTCCGAGCTCTACTTCTCCAAGCTGCGCGAACCTTCGCAGATGGCTGCGGCGAGGGGCGCTTCGCTATCACCGGGAGCCGTCGCGCCGTCGCTCCTTCTCGACCTCGAAGAGAAGCTGCAGCGGAAACCCCGCAGTGTCCGGCTCGCGAACCTGTACCGCTCTCTCTGTGTGGACGGCGCTCAGTTCGACCGCTCTGTCGCATTCTTTCGACGGCTGGTGAACGATCACCCGAATCATGCTGCAGTACGACTGCAGCTAGCGCTGGCGCTGGTCGACAAGATTCCGTTTCTCGAGAGAGACGTCCTTGGACAAGGGTCACGCGCCAAGGAGTCTCTGTCGGAGCTGCGGTGGGTAGCGGACGTGAGACCGGACTCCTACGCACTCCACTACATCAGCGGTATGAACCACCTGTACTGGCCGGCCTCCCTGAGGCACTTCGATGACGCTGTGAAGCACTTCGAGAAGTGCCTCGAGCTTCACCAAGCAAGCACAAACGCCAAAGTGCTCGAGCCTTACTACGCCGAAGTGCACCGTGCTCTGGGGGACGCTCACGTGAAGGGGAAGCGGTACGACGTCGCGCGGCAGGTTTGGGGGCAAGGCCTGGCTCTTTTCCCTGGGCACGCCGCGCTCGAGGCTCGACTCGAATTGGAGGACAAGCGACTCTCTACCGCCGTCAGGGAGGAGCGGGGGCTCAGAAAGCGCATTGATACCCGCCTGTCTTTTCTCTACGAAGAGAGTGACCTCGGTAGTTCCGAGAAACGGTTACGCGAGGAGCCGGGAGACCGTGCCCTGCTCAACGCGTACCGCATGGAAGCTTACGAGCTAGAGCAGGTGCCGAGGGCCCGTGCGTTCATCGAGAAACTCATCGAGAACCATCCCGACGTCGCAGAGCCGAAGCTTCATCGGGCGCTTGTCCTTGCTGACGAGATCAACACGATCGAGACCGCCAACGAAGCTGCGTTGCAGCTGGCCCGGCGGCTTCTCGCTGAGCTGACGGAGTATCGCGAATTCGCGCCGGAGGAGTGGCTCGGGCCCTACTTCGAGGGGATCTGCCACCTCTTCAAGCCCCAGAGCACGGAGACGGCGAATGCGGCGGTAGCCGCATTTACGGAGGCCTCTCGCCTGACGCGTCGGGAGGATGGCTCCCCACGCGTGGCCTACACGGGCCTTGCGCTAGGAGACGCTCTCGTGTGTGCTGATCAGGCGGACAAAGCGCTCGCCCTCTGGCGAGAGAGCTTGAGCAGTTTTCCTCGCGCGAAAGGTCTGAAGGTACGCATCGAATCCCCCGTAGAGTCGCTTCGCGCGCTCGTGCGAGCCGATTACGCGCTCGAGCGCGGAATTCCCACCGACCTCGATGCGCTTGTGGACAAGGAGGCCGAGCTTCTCACCCTCGAGCAGAGCCTGAGGGAGGCCCTGCGGGCGGAGACTGCAGTCCGATACCGTACAGTGGTGCGGCAGAGCGGCGATGTCGAGCGTGCTGTTCGATTCTTTCAGACGCTCTTGGAGAAAAGCCCGCAGAGTGCAAACACCCGCGTCGCGCTGGCTCTTTCTTACCTGGACCGCATTCCCGATCGAGACCTGGGCAGTGTGCGTAAGGGACTCCTGTCGAGCGAAGCGCTGAAACTGATGGAAGAGGTCGCGGCAGTCCATGCGGACTCCTGGGGGGTTCACTACGTGATCGGCCTGATCCATCTGCACTGGTTCACGAAGCTGAACCACGTGCAGCATGCGGTGCAGTCCTTCGAGCGCTGTCTCGCTCTGCAGAACGGCCGAGAAGGCGAGAACCCTTACTACGCCCACGCTTATCAGGCCTTGGGCGACGCCTACCTGAAGGGCAAGAGGACGCCGCGTGCTTTCATGAGGGGCCGGAAGGTGTGGAAGATCGGACGGAGGTTCTTTCCGGAGGATCGAGGCCTCGAGGAGAGATGGGGGCTGACGGCACTGATGGTGGACCGCTACGTCGAGGAGGCGCGTTCCTGGTCTGCCGTTCACGACACCGCGCTCCTGACCCGCGTCATCGGCGACCTGGCAGACTTCCCCGGCGTCGAGACGGGCGGGTAGCCGGTAGGGTTCGGGGCACGCGGCGCCCGTTTTCCTGGGTGCGCCTGAGGAAGCTGGGGGTTAGAGTGTTCAGGCAGAAGTGTTCAGTGTTCGGGAAAAATCATGAACGAAGAACGCAGAGAGAAATCCACGAAGGACCGAAGACGGTGCGAGTCCCTGACAGAGTTCGAGCGAGGCCTCGCATCGGAAGCCCTGAACACCGAACACTGAACACCGAACACTTTTCCCTGAACCCCGAACCCTGAGTCCTGAACCCTTGAACTTCCTAACGAGGGGAATCGCAAACATCATCTTGCGCTCGGTAGCGGGCCGGCGCACAGGCCCGGAACGCGTCGTGAACCCCGCCAAGTTCGGAATAGCTGTTGAGGATCCGGTGTGCTTGCGGCGCATTCGCGAGATTCTCACTGCGTTTTTTTCGGGGTTCGAGTGTGGCTTGAAGAGGCCGGCCGAGCTCCGGCGACTGGAAGAGGCCGTCGATCCCCTCCTGCGTCCTTTCTTTCACGAGGGCGCGGCCATGGGCTTCGTGCCGCATGGTTATCTTGGCCTGACGCCGTGGAGAAAGTCCCTGCTGCGCTTTGAGGAAGCCTTGGGAGAGGGGGATCCGTACGTTCTCATGAGCTACGTAGGCCTCGGCTTCTGGCTGGGATTTCAGTACTCCAATGCAGCCCCGAGACTGGAGGCGCGCGCGGCTGAGCTGCGGCAGACGAAGTACCGTCACCTGCTGCATGACGGTTACGGGTTCAAGGTCGGCTTCTTCGATTTCCCTCGGCTCGAGCCGAGGGACCTCGCTCGGCTCGAGCGTGAAATCGGGGAGCTCGAGCTGGATGCCGAGGACTCCCTCGACCGCGGCAACGTGGAGCTCGCTTCTGAGTTTCGTAGGCAGCAGCTGAAGGTGGAGAGCTCTTTGCGCATCGATGGGCTGCGGAGCCTCACGAACTTCGGGCGGGCGTCTGCTTTCAATGGCCTTGGCCGTAGCCTGTGGTTCTTTACGATGGATCGGCCAGCCCACGGGTTTGCCCTGGCCCGCTTCCTCGGACCGGACCGTGATGCTGTTATAGGAGGAATGGGGCTTGCCGCGGCGTTTACGTTTGTGGACGATCTGTCAAGGGCCTACCGGGTGGCCGAAGGACTCTCAGGAAGAGAGCAAGACCATTTCGTGAAGGGTATCCGCATAGCGCTTTATGTACGCGACAGGGGGGACCCGGAATACTTGAGCGGATGCACCGACCGCCTGCCACCCGACCTGCGGTCCCGGGTAGAGGCGGATCTGTCGAGGGCAGTCCAGGTGGGCAAGTCGACGCAGGCACTCGAGAACTTTATAGAGATGTTCCACGAGGGCTGTCTCCAGGAGTCGACGGCTACTGACGAAGAAGTCGGAAAGGGCAAGGGGATGGAAGAAATCCGTCCATGAACATCGCCATCAAAGAAATCGGCGTTGTCTCTCCGGCGGGCGTGGGGAACGAGACGCTCCTCTCCGTGTTGCGTGACGGGCGCTGTCTCGTCAAGCCGAGTCAGCTCGACGAGGACATGCTCGCAGCGGAGATCGCTGAAAACCTTAAGCCGCTCGTGCCGCGGAGAGGTCTGATGGGTCTTTCGCGCAGTGCCCTGCTTGCTGCTGCAGCCATCGAGGACCTGCTTCGGGCTGCGGAGGGGCTGTTGCCCGAGAAGAATCCCGGCGAGTGTGGACTGGTCGTCGGCACCGCCTTCGGCCATGTCGAGAGCAAAGCCGAGTTCCATCACGTGGCCCGCCGTGAAGGTGTGCGTCTCGTAAGCCCCATTCTCTTTCCAAATACCATCATCAATTCCCTGGCGGGGCACGCAGCGATTCTGTTCGGGCTACGGGGCCCCAACTCCACGGTGACCTCGGGGCGGCAGTCGGGTCTCGAGGCACTACTGCGGGCCTCGAGCCTTCTCCGTGCGGGCCGCGCGGCCCGAGCGATCGTCGTGGGGTGCGACGAGGTCTCGAGGAGCTTTCTGCGCGCGCTGCGGTCGGCCCGGGTAACTCCCCCCGTGTGTCCCGGCGAGGCGTCGGTGGCCCTTCTCTGCGAGGAGCTCGGCGGGGAGCTGGGAGATGGCAACTCTGTCCCTGGAGGACCGGCGGCGATCCTCACGGGCAGCGGGGAGGCCAGCTGCGTGGGTACGAGCTTGCCGAGCGCCGTCAGGGAGGCCATGGAGGCCGCCCTGCTGCATGCCGGGGTTACAGCTCAAGATGTGGGCTGGATCTCCCTCTCGGTGGGAGGGCACCCGGAGACGGATCGGGCCGAGCTGGACGCCGTTCGTCAGGTGTTTGGCACGAAAATCCCGTGTGTCTGTTCGAAGGCCTTCTTTGGGGAGACTTTTGGAGCAGCAGGGACTCTCGCGGTCGCCGGTGCGATCCTCACCGCCCGGGCCGGTTTTTTGCCGGGACTCCCGGGCGGGACGGAAAATTCCGCGCTGGCGCGTACTCTCTCTCAGCAGGCACCGTGGTTGCTCCAGGAAGCCGTGGAGGTGCCTCCGGGCCGGGTGCTTGTGAACTCGGTGGGCGAGGAGGGGGCGACGAGCGTCGTCCTGGCGGTGTAGAAAAGCTGTCAGATATTCTGGCAGTTGGCAGATGCAGGCCATCTGCCGGGCTTTGCGGCGGTACTTTTATCGCGCGAATGTGTCGTATTTGGCGTCATTGCGCTCAGGGCGGGGCTTGGCACGCGGCTTGCATAATATCCCTGTGAGACCCAAAACCCTAACCCAACCCTACCTTACCCAACGCCTCCTCATACAGGAGGGACCCGCCGACCAGAGGGCGCGAGCCGAGGGCGAAAGCCTTCAGCTCGCGCCCTCCTGCCATCGGCAGCGATCAGCATTCAGCCGTCGGCTTCAGTTTCGGAAAAGAGCGGGAGTTCTCCCACAAACACCTCTTTACTCGGAAGCTGGAAGCTGACAGCTGACAGCTGATCGCCCTTCTCACCGGGGGCCCGTCGCAGCAGGGGCTACCGTGAGAAACCCTGGCTACTCCTCCCCCAGAGCCTGTTCCATCATGGGCCGGGGGAAGAAGGCCAGATGCCCCTTCCAGCGGACGATGCCGTCGCGTCCTATGATTACCGCCCGCGGAAGGGATCCGGCGTTGTAGGCGATGCGTGCACGCGATCTGCGGTCGAGCGCCACGTCGAGGTAAGGGATCTGGTGCTTTTCGACATAGACGTCGACCGGAAGCTCGTTCTGCGGGTCATCGGGGTTAGCAATACCGAGGAATACTGCGCCCTCCTGGCTCCACCGGTCGATGAGCACACGCAGCTGGGGAACCAGCTTGCTGCAGTTCGTGCACCAGGTTGCGAAAAAGACGAGGACGACCACCTCGCCGTCGAAGATCCGGATGTCCTCAGCTCCTACGAGCCCGTTCAGCCACCTCGCGGCCCGTACGGGGGGGGCTTTGCGGCCTACCAGGGTGAGGTCTTCCAGGTAGCCGCGCGCCTTCTTCACGACCTTTTCCTCATCCGGAAAGGCTTTGATAACACTCTGCCAGCTGGTGCGGGCCTGCGCCATCTGCCCCACGCCAGCTTGGCACACGCCTACGCGAAGGAGCGTGCGGGCTCGGTCGTCGGCGCGGGGGTAGTCGGCGAGAGTCTTCTGGTAGACGACAAGGGCCTTTGCCGGATCCTCGAGCTGCAGGTAGCAGGACCCCTGCATGGAGGCTGCGTTCGGGGCATACTTTTCTCGCGGGTAGAGTTGCAAAGCGTCCCCGAAGATTTTTAGCGCTTCTCTATAGAGGACATCCAGCTCCGGACCGGGCCCCTCCTCCCGAGACGCCTTCTGGGCCTTGAAAAAGGTGTTGAGTCCCTTACGAAAAAGGATTTCTGCCTGGGTCGCAGGCTCCGCCGCCAGAGGCGTAGCCTCCCGCAGGCGGGCGAGAGCCTCGTCGTTCTTGCGGAGCTTCTGCAGGGCGAGGGCCTCTTCGACGAGCTTTTTCGCGCGCTCTTCCGCCTTCGGTGGTGGGGTCGCCGGGGCCGCGCCAACCTTGCCCGATTCCGTTGCGGCGTTTCCGCCCGCTGTCCCCTCTTTCTCTACTTTCTTTTCTACTCTTGTAACAGCGTTTTCGTTCTCCGTCTGCCGGGTCGACGTGTCCGCGTCTTCGCTCCCGGCTCCAGTCACCGTTGGGGGGGCTATGGAACGGACGCAGCCGCAGAGCCAGACGATTCCGACCAGGACGAAGAGAAGACGGAGAGGACGCATGAAATTATCGTATCAGTATATTCCGCGAAAAACAGCCGCTGCATTGAACCCGGCGAAGCCATTCGAAACTTTCATGAGCGTATCCCAGCGCTGTTCCACCGGACGAGTGAGCAGCTCGAGCTTGAGCTTCGGGTCCGGGGTGCTGAAGCCCGCGCAAGCGGGCAACGTCCCCTTCTCGAAGGCGAGCAGGAGCGCGATCAGCTCGATGAGTGCGCAGGCGCCCAGGGTGTGTCCGAAGTATCCCTTCAGGGCGGTGACTGCGGGGCGTTCGGGCCAGTCGCCAAAGACCGACGTGATGCCGCGTGCTTCGTAGGCGTCGCTCAGCGCCGTGCCCGCACCGTGCGCGATGATTCCTTGAATCTCCGTGGGGTCCACACGAGCCGTCTCGCAAGCACCGCGCAGGACTTCTTCGTGGAAGGACTCCGCGAAGTTCGGGATGGTGACTTTCCAGCCCTCCTGGTTGAAGTGTCCGCCCAGGTACTCTCCGTAAATTTTGGCGCCTCGCTTCCGTGCGTGGTCCAAGGATTCAAGGACAATGGCCGCCGCTCCCTCTCCCAGGATGAGTCCGCTCCGGTCGCGATCGAAGGGGCGCAGAAAACCGTCCCGTGAGTGCAGTCCGCTCTCCGTGAACCACAGCTGCTTCGAGGGGAACGAAGGGGACTCGGCTCCGACGACGATCGCGAGCGGAGCCTTGCCGGCCTCTACAAGCGCAGCGGCGGCGTCCAGCGCGTAGAGCCCTGAAGCGCACGCGTTGTTGACGAAGAGGGTGTGCCCGTGGACGCCCAGTGCGCGAGCGAGAACGTGTAAGTAGAGGAACGATTGCGTCGAATAGGCGGCCTCCTTGTGCCTCTCATAAAAGCGCTCGAAGAAAGCCCTGGAATCGAGTCCCGGCTCTGCCTCTGCACCCGATGCCTTGGTGAAGTCCTCGAAGAGCCCCCTCAGGAAGCGGTCCATCCCGGGAGCCTCACAGGTCACGACAAGTGAAGCACCGGTGAGCTCGTCTTTGACACGAGCGTCCTGGATGGCAAGCGATGCAGCCGCTGCCGACAACCGAAGCTCGGCGTCGGGGGGAAGATCTGAGAGCGATTGTGCTCGGAGCCAGGACTCCACTTGGTCGCCGTCGGGCCTGTAGAGCGGCATCGGTGGGAGCGGTAGCCCGGCGGAGCTGGGATCATAGAGCGGTGCCGGTTTCGCACCGGGGTCGAGGAGGCTTTCCCAGAAGGGGTCGCGGCCGAAACCCGTCGAGCATACCGGTCCAAGGCCCGTCACCACGGGGCGCGCCGAAAAAGGCATGGGACTATCCCGCCCCCCCGGTAAACGCCACGCACGCGTTGTTGCCACCAAAGGCGTAGGAGTTATTCAAGACGATTCGCGTGCGTGCCTCCCGCGGTGCGTTCGGGATGACATCGAGGTCGCATTCAGGATCGAGGTGGACCTGGTTCCATGTCGGCGGTAGCACCGAATGGTGCAGGGCATGGACGCACGCGATCGCCTCCACTGCGCTTGCCGCTCCCATCATATGGCCCGTTAGAGCTTTGATCGAGCTGACGGGAAGATTGCGTGCCCTGGCCCCGAACACGTGGTGGATGGCGCGGGCTTCTATGCGATCATTCTGCAGAGTTCCAGTTCCGTGACAGCAGACCCAGCCGACGTCATCCGCGCTGGCCCCTGCGTCTGCAAGAGCGTGGCGCATGGCAGCCGCGGCGCCCTCCCCCTCCGGATGAGGCCCGGTGATGTGGTGCGCATCGCAGCTCAGCCCGTAACCCAGGACTTTCGCGAGGATGGGAACACCGCGCCTCAGTGCTCGATCTTCCGCTTCGAGCACGAGCACCCCTGCGCCTTCGCCCAGCAGCAGCCCGCGGCGGTCGCGGTCGAAAGGCCGACAGACATCGGGAGACATGGCATTCAAGCGGTGGAAGCCCGCGAAAGCCGATTCGCTGAAAGCCTCCGCCCCGCCTGCCAGGGCCGCCTCGAGTTTCCCCTGGCGAATCAGATCGAAGGCGAGGCCTACCGCGTAGTTTCCGGCGGAGCAGGCGGCCGGAAGCGACGCCTGGATTCCACGAATGCCCAGCTGGGACGCGACGCCTGCCGTGATGGACCAAGCGCTCCGCGTCAAAACCTGCGTCCACCGACTTTCGTCGCTGCCCGCCTCGTTGGCCGCCGTGAGCTGATCGAGAAAGTTCGATTCCCCCATGGTCGTTCCGAGGGAGACTCCTAGCTGCCTGCCTTCCGACTCCGGATCGATCCCGGCCTGCTCGAGGGCCTCGACCGCGGCCAGAATCGCGAGTTCCGTGGCTCGCCCCAGACCTTCGCTACGCCGCCCGTTGCCACGCCCCTGGGGGCCCTTCTTATCCCGCAAGCGCGCTGCGCGGGACGCCCGAAGCTCATCGAGAACCTTCACCTCGCAACCCACATGGGTACGGTACGGAGAAGTGTCAAAGCTCGTGATCGCGCTGGCCCCTGTCGCGCCGCTGAGCACGGCGTCCCAGAATGTGGGTACGTCATTTCCTATCGGGCTCACGCATCCGAGCCCCGTGACCACGACAGCTTGGCCTGTGGGAACGGACATGGGTATTATAATACCAAAAAACGACTCTTCCGTCGGGTTCCTCTCTCGTTTGTTCTGTCCTCCGCCCCCGGGAGGCTTTACTCTTTGCCTTATGTACCGCTCCCTTCTGCTCCTCGCTTGCGTGGTGGCTTTCCTCCTCAGCTGCGGCCTGCTGTGGCACATCTACCGTCAGGT
>Ga0315336_1002670_pt1 | contig 26376 bp, 27 predicted proteins | sample ASW5metaG_FD_204512 | JGI IMG/M metagenome (GOLD analysis project Ga0315336, IMG submission 204512) | Ammonia-oxidizing marine archaeal communities from Monterey Bay, California, United States - ASW #5 | ecosystem: Environmental > Aquatic > Marine > Intertidal zone | place: USA: California... | reverse complement strand
AAGCCCATCGACTATGGCATGCACGCTTTCTGCCAGGTCTGCCAGGTCTGCGTCAACCGCTGCCCCGGCCGAGCTCTGATGCGTGACAAGATCTGGTGGCGCGGTCTGGAAAAGAACAAGTTGTACTTCAAGCGCTGCCGCCCCGTTATGGCCCGCTACTTGGGCTGCGGTATCTGTATGAAGACCTGTCCCGTACAGAAGTACGGCATGAAGAACGTCATGGAGCACTACGCCGAGACCGGCCAGGTGCTGGGTAAGGGCACCCACGACCTCGAAGGTTACACCCTAGAGGGAAAGGGCTACTTCGGACCCGGCGAACTGCCTACCTTCGATCGCGGCTTCTTCGACATGCCTCATGGTAATGAGTACGAGTGGGCCTTCGAAGAGTTCAAGTCCAAGGCCCGGGCCGCTGGCGGTGAGGTCACCGAAGAGTTGATTGAAAGCTTCCGGGAAGAGATGGCAGGCCACCTCAGCCGGGAGACCACCGACCAGCTAGCCATGATGGATCAGGACGCCGACTACATCTAAAGAGGTGGCCACTACGCCATCTGGTTCGCGCTTGCCGGACTGAGCCCGGCTGTAGAACAAGGCATCAAGAGGCTGGGTCCAATGATATTGGACCCAGCCTCTGTTCTTTATTAAGATAGCTCCTTAGGCTTTACACCCGGCCTCAATATCATGTTTCTTCTTGGGATATATCACATAAACGAATATAAATGCCATCTATGCATAGGCTTGACAAATAACCACCAAACCTCTATTGTTTTGGACAACCATGGGTTGGATAAAGCAACGCAGGTTTACTATTGCAGGTTTACTATTAGGGAGGAGAGCGTATGCTGAAAATAGGCCACGAGGTCGTAAGACCTGGAAAGTTCCTCAACGATACCCCGGTAACCATTCCCGTCCCCGAAGAATTAGAGACGGTACCCGGTATCCCTCTCAACTACCGCGAAGTTGACTGGTATGCCAAGGAATATCCCCTAGAGACGATGAACATCACTGAAAGGGCCTCTAGGGACTGGGCCAACGCGATTCGCGACGGTCACGTAGAGATGCGAGAAATCCGGAAAGAGCACGATAAGCTCAACCGGCCTCTGATAATGGCTGCCCGCCTAACCGGCGAACAAGAGCCCACGGCGGAGTCCACCGGCGAAGACGTAAGCCAGTTGATCAAAGACAAAGCCAAGGAGCTTGGCTTCTTGGAAGTCGGCATCACTGCTTACGACCATCGCTACACCTACCAGAGCAAGAAGGACTGGGTGAAATTCCCCAACGTCATCTGCCTGGCTTATGAGCAGGACTTTGAGCCCACCCAGACAATCCCCAGCGTAGACGCTGAGATTGTTCACTCCAGCACCTACCGGACAGAGGGCGCTTCCGGTCTAGAGTTGGGACGCTTCATCAACTCCCTGGGTTATCGTGCCCAGGTTCACAGCCCCAATGACAATACTGGCCCTTACATCCCCATGTTCGTAGAAGCCGGTCTAGGCCAGATGGGCGCTTGCGGCTACCTGTTGACCCCCAGTGAGGGCTCACGCTGCCGCTTGATGATGATTACCACCGACGCCGAAGTCACCCTAGACAAGCCCATCGACTATGGCATGCACGCTTTCTGCCAGGTCTGCCAGGTCTGCGTCAACCGCTGCCCCGGCCGAGCTCTGATGCGTGACAAGATCTGGTGGCGCGGTCTGGAAAAGAACAAGTTGTACTTCAAGCGCTGCCGCCCCGTTATGGCCCGCTACTTGGGCTGCGGTATCTGTATGAAGACCTGTCCCGTACAGAAGTACGGCATGAAGAACGTCATGGAGCACTACGCCGAGACCGGCCAGGTGCTGGGTAAGGGCACCCACGACCTCGAAGGTTACACCCTAGAGGGAAAGGGCTACTTCGGACCCGGCGAACTGCCAGCCTTCGACCGCGGCTTCTTCGACATGCCTCATGGCGACACTGAAGAGTGGGCGTTCGAGGAGTTCAAGAACAAAGCCCGGGCCGCCGGCGGTGTAATCACCGACGATCTCATCAACACCTTCAAGGAAGAGATGGCTCGCGGACTGAACCAGAGCCGAGACAACATGGAAATGATGGAAGAAGAGGACTATATCTAGCCCTTAACCCCGTCAGTAACTCCGCACTAAAAGAGGCCCCGTCTCGGTTAGCCGAGACGGGGCCTCTTGTTTTCTCTTCTAGAAGTGTGCTCGATAGAACCGGTTCTGTGGCTCTTAGACCGCTCCAAGAACTTCGACATAGACCTCACAACACACGGGGAGCAAGGGCGTTCGTCCTGAGCCTGTCGAAGGACCTCCATGCCCGCGAGAACCAAAGCGATATGTGAAGGGAGGGGTGTCCAAGCCCTGTCGGAAGGCTCATGCCGAACGCATACCAGCGCCCTAGCGAAGCCCTAAGCCTTCTTCACCGTCGTTCCGCCACAGGCCGATGGGTAGTTTCCAACAATCTGAGCCATAGTTAGGTCGGTGTCGCTGAATTCCGTCCTGCGCCGGAATGACGGATTGTTGCAGAAGGATGACCTGGTGCTTAAACGAGCTCACAGCTAACTGGGAGGGGCGGGGCCACGACGCTGATGTAGGTCACCAAATGCCTCAGTGATTCATTTAGCGTGGGGCAGGATAAGAATCATCGGCCCCTTCTCCCTGGTGTTCGAAGGGGCGACAAGAAGCTCTTAGAGGCTGTCCCCGTATTTTGGAATGCCCTCTACTCGGGGTTGTGTTACCTTCAGAGCTTCGGCCAGCCGGGTCAATTCCTGCCCGTAATCGTCCGTATTACCAGCTTGCCCACTCAGATCGAATACCACGTGCTCACTGGCTATGGTGCGGCCCAAGCGGCCCCTTCCACCGGTAAGGCTGCTGTCCGGAGCGACGATATACAAAAGCCACTGGTCTTTGCTCTGCTGCAACCCTTGGGCTTGCTCAATGTCGTTCCGCACCACTTCCGTGTCCAACCCAGCTTCGGAACACACCACGACTAATCTGTCGTAGGGACGGAGCCACCGCTCCACCTCTTCCTGGTCGGAAGTGCTGTGCCGTTCCACCAGCGCATTGCCTCGCGTGTCTTCAGAGAAGACCCAACAACGGATCCCCTGCGACTGCAGGCCGGTTTGCAGAGATTGGGCAAATGCGGCGTCCTGGGACGAACAGGAAATGAAGCAGTCCCCCGGAGGCACTGGGGCGCCTATGAGGCTTTTCTGGAACTCAACTATGGACTCGAGCGCACCGGCGCTGCGTAGGAACAGGTCGCTTATCTTGCCCCCGGACCGGTATAAGGTATCTAACCCAATCGTGCTGGGAGCGTCGTGGCGGACAGCATCCAATCCTTCGGCCACACTGAAGTCACAGTTCTGGAACACGGTGTATCCGACGATACAGCCAGCGAACTTAGTCTCAGTCAATTCCGCATCATTGAAGCTTGCTTCATAGAAGTCGGCGCCGTCCAAGATTGCTCCGCTGAGGTTCGCATGGGTTAGCTGAGCCCGATGCAGGACCGCGCCTGCGAGATTGGCGTTGGTGAGGTTGGCACCGGTCAAGTTGATCCGAGACATATTGGCGTGGCTTAGATCCGCTCCGGTCAGATTGGCGTCCGACAGAACGGCCCGGTCCATATCGGTGTTGGCTAGGTTGGCCTCCCTAAGGTTGGCTCCTCTCAGGTTGGCTCCGTTCATCAGAGACCGGCTCAGGTCGGCCTGCCTCAGGTCAGCCCGGTACATATGGCAGGGATTCAGATGGCAACCCGACAGGTTGGCCCGGACAAGAATGGCCCCCATGAGGTCGGAGTCTCGGATATCCGCTCCCCTCAGGTCCACTTGATGCAGACGGGCGTAGCTCAGGTAGGAGGCATTCAGATCAAGGACTTCGTTGGGATGTTCGTCCCGCCATTTGGCTACGGCGTCCCGCCCTTGCTTTACTAGTTGTACTTGTTCCATATCGGCCATTACAGTTGCTCCACTATACAAACAAGACTTGAGGGCTTTCCCCCAACGGTTAGGTCTGGCGGATGTCCCTTTTCCAAGTCATCCGCCGAAGACTTCAAGCTCAAAGTCAGCTTCAGATTTACGCAGTCGGATTTTAGCACACGGCAGGGATCTTGGGTTAACGATTGATATCGATGATGGCTCTTCGGTGGCTCCCTTCCCCAATCTTCTTTTCACCATCGTATGCCTCGACATGAAAGGTCAGCCGGTTGCGGTCAATCTCTGTAAGTTCAGCATGGGCGATGACCGTCGCTCCAATGTCCGAAGGGGCCAGATGGCGCACGTTCACTTCGAATCCCACCGAGGTCTGCTCGGCGTCCAGAAATTCGTGGACCGCTTGGATTGCCGCTTGTTCCATCAGTCCGATCATCGACGGTGTGCTGAACTTATCCACGTGTCCCGCCACGTTATGTTCGCATACCAGAACCTGTTTCTCTCCCTTTAACCCCAGCACAATCTTGGCGTTTACCATAAGATGCTGCCTCCGTAAGCCTCTAAGTATCGTCGATTTCGTATGATAGCAGATACTTCTAACAGCACGATCGAGCCTTATCCTCTCCTTCAGCAACAACCTCGCCCTCGAATCGACATCATATTCGTCATTCCGGCGCAGGCCGGGATCCAGGGGCCTTTCAGCAAAAGGCCATCCATTTGGAGAAACTCAGCCTCTATATCCCGGCTTTCGCCAGAATGATGGAGCACTGCGCCAACCCCTCGTCATTCCCGTGCGAACGGGAATCCAGTAGTCTGGGAAGAATGGTCGTGGCATTTGAAAGCGAATCATCTCTGGATTCCGGCCTTCGCCGGGAATGACGAGAAGTGTGGTCAGTGCGCCTTCCGTAGCGTCCTGAGATCTCTGGGAACATTGGGGACGAGACGTCTGCACTGAGGCTAGAGCATCACGGTATCCCGACGAAGGCCGCCGGCGGTCAGCTTGAACAGCCTCCGGTATTACGATATCATTCTCAGAATCAGGATGCCTAATATGTCGAGCAAGAGAAACTTTCTATCAATCAATGATTTCAGTCCCGGGGAGACCTCTGCCCTCCTCCAAAGGGCCTGTCAGATGAAGGCGGACCAGACGTTCAAGCCCTTGGCTGGCAAGAGCGTAGCCCTCCTTTTTGACAAACCTTCCCTCCGAACTCGGGCCAGCTTCGAGATTGGGATTCAGCAGTTGGGGGGGATCTGCGTGTACATGGGCCAACAGGAAGTTGGCTTGGGCATCAGAGAGCCTATCGCCGACGTCGCACGGGTACTATCCGGGTACGTCGATTGCATCGTAGCCAGGGTCTTTGATCACAAGAACTTGGAAGAACTTGCCACCTACGCCAGCGTGCCGGTGGTAAACGCTCTGTCAGATTGGGAGCATCCTTGCCAGATAATGTCCGATATGCTGACCATTCAAGAACATCATGGGAAGTTATCCGGTTTGAAATTGACCTTTATAGGTGACGGCAACAACGTCGCCCGTAGCCTGTGTTTGGGCCTACCCCCCATGGGGGTCCACTTCGCCTTGGGCGGACCGCAGGGTTATGAACTGGACGAAGCCTCCGTCTCCCGCGCTCGCCAGCTAGCCGGTGACGACTCCATCCAGGTACTGACTACTAACGACCCAGTAGCCGCTGTCAACGGAGCCGACGTGGTGTACACCGATGTTTGGACCAGCATGGGAGATGAAGCTGAAGCCGCGACACGCCGCAAGGCGTTCCAAGGCTATAGCGTAGGCACAGAGTTGCTCTCCAAGGCGAAACCCACCGCTAACTTCATGCACGACATGCCGGCGCACTACGGAGAGGAGATATCAGAGGGGATGCTGGAACATCCCCAATCGGTAGCTTACGACCAGGCACACAATCGGTTGCCCGCACAAAAAGCCATTCTGGAGTATCTCCTAACCGGGGTCTGACCGGGAATTTCCCCAATCGCGTAAGAGAACACAGTTGTTCAGAGACCAGGTTAGTCGATAACCCTCCGGCACACTGGGTTGGGGTCCCAGGGACCTAGCCTCGGCCACAACCGCAACAATAGGATCATCAAATGCCGGATATACAAACACAGGATGATGGCAAGATAGCCCTACCGCGCGACTCACACGTCTCCTTGCCCATCGTCGCTATCGTCGGACGGCCCAACGTGGGCAAATCTTCCCTGTTCAACCGCATCCTAGGACGCCGCCACGCCATCGTGAGCGAAGTTTCCGGGACTACTCGGGACCGCCTTATCTCCCAAGTCGAGTGGCTCGATCGCAGTTTCATCTTGATCGACACCGGAGGACTGGAGACCAAGCCGGAAGGTCCCATTCGGGAGCGGGTTCAAGAACAGGCGGACATGGCGGTGGCCGGCGCCGATGTCATCATCTTCCTCACCGATGTGACCGAGGGGCTAACAGTCGACGACTTGGCTGCCGTGGAGCGGTTGAGACGGACCACGAAACCCGTGATACTAGCGGTGAACAAGGTCGACAACGAAACCAGGGAGTTCAGCGCCTCGGAGTTTTACCAACTGGGACTCCAAGAACCGATGCTGATAAGCGCTTATCACAACATCGGAGTTTACCCGTTGATGGACCAGGTTTTTGCCCTGTTGCCCACCCCGCCTGAATTCGACGAGGATTGGGAGCCGGACGAATCCGCGCCCACCGACCTGAAGATAGCCATCATAGGCCGGACCAACGTGGGCAAGTCCATGTTGATGAACAGCATCCTGGGCCAGGAAAGGTCCATCGTTACCCCTGAAGCCGGTACCACCCGCGACGCCCTTGATACCTACATGAGCTATGACGGCCACGACATCACGCTCATCGACACCGCCGGTATGCGGCGGCGGGGCCTCGTCCAGCCGGGTATCGAGAAATTCAGCGTGATTCGCGCCGTCAACGCTGTTGGCCGCAGCGAGATTACCTTGCTGGTCATCGACGCTACCGAACTGGCCACGGCCCAAGACTCCCACATCGCCGGACTAGCCTGGGAGATGTGCCGAGGCCTGATTGTTGTGGTCAATAAATGGGACCTGGTAGAGGACGGTAGCCGGTACGCTCAACAGCGAACCGATGACTTGATTCGGGACAAACTCCAGTTCATGTCTTACGTTCCGATCGTATTTACCTCAGCGCTGCACGGACGTGGGATAGACCCCTTGTTGCGCACCGTCCTTGAACTACAACAGGAGCGGTCTCGCTTCGTGCCATCCAGGGAGTTGCAATATGTGATGGCCAAGGCATTGGCCAGTCACGCCCCGCCTCCGGTGAAAGGACACTCCCGGGAGCGGGTTTACTTCAGCCGGTTGCGCCAGGTTGGCATAAACCCGCCTACCTTTTTATTCACAGTAGACAAGCCATGGCTGGTACACTTCTCCTACGAGCGGTACATGGAGAACCAGATACGCTCAAACTTTGGCTTCGACCATACTCACCTGAAGCTGGTATTCAAGAGATCATGAACCGGCCCTCTCCGACAATAATTTCCGCAGTAGCTGGACTGCCTCTATTAGCGGCAGCCTTCGTGGCCGTGCTGCTGACCATGGGAAACCAGCCCAAACCGGCCCAATACGCCGCCATTCTGGGCATCTCCTACCTGCTGGGTTCCGTTCCTTGGGGATACATGCTGCTGCGATTGCGCATGGGCGTAGACATCCGGCAATATGGTAGCGGGCGCACCGGCATGTCCAACGTGCTGCGTACTGGGGGAGGCAAGGTGGCGGCTCTAGTCCTGCTTCTGGACGTGAGCAAGGGCGTCTTGTCGGTTTACCTGGCACGCATGATAATCGGAGCGAGTGAAGCTGAAGTCGCCGCTGCGCTTCTATCCCTTATCGGCCACAACTGGCCGGTGTTCCTGGGCTTCAAGGGTGGCCGGGGCATCGCCACCGGGGCCGGCGCGCTAACCATGCTGGCCCCGATCTCCGCAGGGATCGGCATGATTGGTTTTATCTCCGCCACTTTCACCAGCCGCTACGTCTCCCTGGGGTCCATTACCGGCGTGATAGCCGCCAGTCTGGCACTGCTGATCTTGGACATTCTGGGCTATTCCCCCACCTCCTACACTCTTTACGGTTTCCTGGGAGGCGGCATTATCATCTGGCAGCACCGTGACAACATCCAGAGAATCAGAGAGGGTAACGAGCGGCGTTTGGGGCACCCAAGCACCGGTCCCAGCTGATCCCCACTCTTGAGTCATCCGCCAAAGATCGTAGTCGTCCGGGTGAACAGCCGATAGGATCGGACCATGTCACCCATTAGCGCCAGCCAGGCGGTGCGTCTGGCCAATGGATAGCGCAGCCCAAGGAGCAGCCTGGATTTGGACGCATCCGTCGCCATTATAGGAACCACAACCTGGGGCACGGCGCTGGCAATCACCATCGCCAGGAAGAACATCCCAGTGAGGATGTTGGCCCGTACGGCCTCAGAGGCGCAGCTGATCCAGTCCGACCGAAGAAACTCCCGGTTCTTGCCAGACACCCCTTTCCCCAACGCTCTCACGGTCAGCGAAGACATATCCCAGGTAGTCGGCCCCTCCGATCTAATCATCGTCGCGGTTCCCTCCCACACATTGCGGGGAAACATCCAGACGATACGGGATTGCATAAGGCCCGGCGTACCGATCCTTAGTGCAGCCAAAGGCCTGGAATTACCCGGTGGCAAGCGGATGAGCCAGGTGATGGAGGAAGAACTACCGGGCAAGCTTCATTCCGGCATATGCACCATCTCCGGCCCGAACTTTGCCGACGAGATTGTTCAAGGAAAGATAGCTTCAACGGTAGTGGCCGGTGGAGACAGCCAGGGTCTGGAGTTGGTACAGAAGCTTCTGATATCAAGTTCGCTTCGCGTTTACACCAGCGATGACCTGATAGGGGTTGAACTGGGCGGAGCATTGAAAAATATCATCGCCATGGGAGCCGGCATCGCCGATGGGTTGGATATCGGGGATAACGGCAAAGCCGCGTTCATAACCAGGGGACTGGCGGAAATCACCCGGTTGGGAATCGCCGCCGGGGCAACGCCCCTAACCTTCGCTGGATTGGCCGGACTGGGCGACGTGATAGCCACCTGCGCCAGCAAGCTAAGCCGCAACCGGCACGTGGGCGAACAACTCGCTCAGGGACGTTCTTTGTCCGAGATTCAAGAGTCGATGAACAACGTGGCCGAGGGAGTCAATACCACCCCAGCGGCCTTGGCCATGGCCGAAGATCTGAACGTGGACATGCCCATCACCCAGGCCACCTACCAGGTGCTATTCGAAGGCCTCTCACCTCAGGAAGCCATCACTCAACTGATGGAGCGTCCACCACGCTCCGAGTGGTAGCCGGGTGTGGGGATCAGGGGCAATGGCCCTTTCGACAGCAAAGCGTTTCTGCTAACCGTTCGCCCTGAGCCTGTCGAACCATCCTTCCGCCGAAAGACCCTTCGACAGGCTCAGGGCGAACGGGAGTAGCTGTGATGAAGCTGCCGAACCAAAAATCGATATGAGTTCGTCAACGTTTCTGGCCGAGAACCAGCCCCGGCAACCGCTCCATCAGCCAATCCGCCAACACCAAACGGTGGCATGCCTTGCCCTCCGGCTCAAAGCAGAGCAAGGTAAAGTCTCCCAAGTCCAACGTCTTATCCAGCCAGTCTTGTAGCTCCGCTGACTCGTCGAGGCGATGGTTAAGCGAGATTAGATACTCGGCGGACAGCCCCCCAAAGTCCAGATCACCGGCGCGGTAAGCCACTAGGAGTTCCCGGGCCGGGTATAGGAAGGGCAAAGTCTCCCAATCTGTTTTCCGTCCCCGGGGATGGCTTCGTGAAACCCGATACCGCAGTCCCTGCCAGTTATCCGGAGCATAAAAACTGGCAGTATACAGCATCAGCACTCCAATCCCGGTTCCTTACTGGATGACCCGGTCGCTACCTGATGTATCTCAGGCCGAGTGGTGTGGCGCCACCGGGGAATCGCCTGGCGCAGAACGAACAGAACCGCGCCCACGGCGATGACCGAGACGTAGGTGATGGACCGGTCAACCAAGACCAGTGCGGTGGCGGCGTCCACGGATAAGCTGGATAGCCGTACGAGTAATCCAGCCACGCCGGACTCTACCGCTCCAATCCCACCGGGAGTAGGCACCAGGGTGAGTAGCGAGTTAGCCAGGGTGATGAAGATTATCAGAGGCAGTCCCAATCCAAGATTCAAGGCCTGGACCACCAGGAAAAGCCTTCCCACCTCAGACAGCCAACCCAGCAATCCCAAAATAGTCACCGGCGCCAGCTGTCCGAAACTACCGGCAGCACCCTGTTGAAGCCGCTGATAACGCTCGGCCAGCCATCCGGGCAGCATCCTCAATGCCCGGTCTTCGGCCAACCTCAAGGTTAGGAACACTGCGGTTAGCGCAACCACCAGAAATATGGCCGTTCCCAGAACGGTCCAAGTAACAAGTTGGCCGCCTCCCAGCAGAAAGGGAACCGCAGACAGGAGCAGTAGCACCACGAGAATCGCATCAAGCATCCGCTCGGCCAGCAGGGTGCCCAAAGTACGGGAGAACGATGCGTCCAACTCGTCCCGGTACAGATATGCCCGGTAAGCGTCTCCCAGCCGAAGCCACGCCACCGAGTTGGCGAACCAACCCAGGAGCACCAACTGACTGCAATACAGGACGCCGGGGACGGCTGATTCGTCTTCTTGGGCGTTACGAAGCAGCATACGCCACCGGGTGCCTCTAAACAGGAAAGTCATGTAGTGGACCAGCACCGCCAAAACCAGATACCAAGGATTGCTCTCCCTAACGTCGGCCCAAGCAGCTTTAGGGTCCACATCGAAACGGGTCACCAGAAAGAACAAAAAAGCCCCGGCAAGCAGAAGAGAGATTAAAGAGGGAAGAGAGAACACCCGCCGCCTGATGGGGACGGCCTCCTCTTGTTCGTCGTTAGTGCGGGCGCTGAAAAGGTGCATTACCGGCGCAGCGGTACATCAGAGCGGTCAGCCCCCATGGCTAACGCAACTCCTTGGGCAGGGTGAAGCTAACGTCCTCTTCCACACCGGAAAGTAGGGTCACTTTATCTGGTTCCAACGCTTGTATCACGCTTTTAACCAGGACTTCCGGAGTAGAGGCGCCGGAGGTGATTCCAACCTTCTCCACGCCATCCAACCAAGCCGGCTCGATCTCCTCGGGCCCGTTTATCAGATAAGACGACACGCCTTGGGCTTCGGCCACCTCACGCAACCGGTTGCAGTTGGAGCTATTTACCGCGCCTATCACCAGCACTAGGTCGACCAGAACAGCCATTTCCATCACTGCTGATTGGCGATTCGTTGTAGCGTAGCAGATGTCGTTGCGGACCAGAGCTTCGGGAAATCGATCGGTGATAGCCGTGATGCTCTCGGCAGTGTCGCCCACGGAGAGGGTGGTCTGAGTCAGCACCGCCACCTCGGTATCCGCGTCCCAGTCCGGCAAGTCGGAAACAGAGTCGTCGCCTATCAAAGTCATCTCCACCTGCCCCATAGTCCCAATCACTTCCTGATGGCCCTTGTGACCCACCAGCAGTACCTTTTTACCCGCACGGTGGTACTTCTTAGCCTCGTTATGGACCCTGGTCACCAGAGGGCAGACCGCGTCTATGACTCGCAGGTTGCGGTTTTTGGCTTGTTCAAAGTCTTCGGGCGCGGAACCATGGGCCGAGAAAACGACCATGGAGCCAGTTGGAATCTCCTCAACCGACTCAACAGTTATCGCTCCCTTCCTTTCCAATTCGGTAACTACATATGGATTATGGACAATCTGATGTTTCACGTAGACTGGCGCACCGTACCGTTCGAGACAAATCTCCACTACTTCGATGGCGCGCACCACTCCAGCGCAAAACCCCCTGGGAGCGCTAAGAATCACTTCCAAGACGATTCCTCCGGAAAATTCATGCTGGTTTCTATTCTCCGTTTCCCTTGATTAGGTCCAGGTACTTGTATCCCGAACCGGTATTAAGCAGAACTACGGTCTGGTCCTTTGTTATTTCCCCAGTCGACAGCAACCGTTTCAGTCCGACTAGAGTGGCCGATCCTTCGGGACAGGCAATCACCCCTTCAGCGGAAGCAATCTCGTACATCGCATCCACCATTTCATGGTCCTCCACCGCCAAGGCGGTACCACCGGTTTCACGAAGCGCTTGCAGAATCAGGTAGTCAGCGAAGGGGCCTGGTACTCTAAGGCCATCGGCTACGGTCTTGGCGTTCTGCCAGGGCTCCGCCGAATCCGCCCCATCATGAAATGCCTTAACGACAGGTTGACACCCGGCCGCCTGAATCGCGATAAACTTGGGCGGCGTCCCTTCCACCCAGCCCAGCTCCAGCAGTTCCTTGAATCCCTTATGCATCCCTATGATTCCGGTGCCACCGCCGGTGGGGTAAACGATGACATCGGGCATTGTCCAGCCCAACTGCATGGCAATCTCTAGGGCCATGGTCTTTTTGCCTTCGGCCCGGTAGGGTTCCTTCAGCGTAGAAAGGTCGAAGAGATTTTCCTCGTCGGCCACCGCCACCGCCTGCCGGCCAGCATCGCCGATGTGGCCGTCGACCAGGTTGAGTTCGGTGTCGGCCAGAAGGCACTCCTTCTTGTTAGCGTCCGGGGCGTCTTGAGGCATATATGCTTTGACACCCAAACCCGCCCGAGCGCCATAAACGGCTGCGGCTCCGGCGGCGTTGCCTGCCGAAGGCACGGTGAACCCGGTAACTCCTAACTCCTTGGCCTTGGAGATCGCCGCCGACAGCCCTCTGGCTTTAAATGTGCCAGTGGGATTCAGGCCTTCTTCCTTGATGAACAAGCTATTCATACCCAGGTTTTTCCCCAACGCGTTGGCTTCCAATAGCGGAGTGGCCCCTTCGCCCAGGGTGACGATATTCTCATCATTAAATACCGGAAGCAGTTCAGCGAAGCGCCACATGTTTTCCGGTCGCTCCGCGAAGACGTCTCTGCTCACTTCACGGCGCAGCCTGGGAAGGTCATATCTAGCGAATAGAACTTTGCCGCAGCAAGGACTGACTTTAATCAGCTCGGCGTGAGGGTAATCCTTGCCGCATTGAGTACATTCCAAATGGTCCATATAACTCGTCATATCGCTGTGCCCCTCTTGATTCGGCGTCTTCTGCGCCGCCAGAATATCATACTCCTTGGGCGTGTTCTTTGGTACGTTTGGCCGTCCTGACAAATAGGGTGAAATTCCGCTTTTGGACCGATTGAGCCTATGCTATAATCGGGTTTTCCCCCTAATCCGTTTTGAGAGATACGATGCCTAACTACCAACACGTCCTTCTAGAAAAAGACACGGACACCCACATCGCCAAACTGACTCTCAACCGCCCTGATCGTCTCAATGCCATGAACGACGTCATGATTGATGAGATTGGCGAAGCCGTCGAAGACGTTAGCCGCGACGACGATATGCGGGTATTGATTATCACCGGATCCGGACGAGCGTTCTGCTCCGGCGCAGACTTGCAAACCCTGAAAGGCGGCAGTGATCCCGGATCCCTGGTCTCCGACAATCCCGAGGATATCCGCCGGGGGTTCGAACACATCCAGCGGTTTATCATGGAGATACACCGGATGGAGAAACCGGTTATCGCCATGGTCAACGGCATCGCCGCCGGAGCTGGTTTCGACATCGCCTGCGTTTGTGACATCCGCGTCGGTTCTCCCCACGCCCGGTTCATGTCGGCCTACGTGCGAGTTGGGCTCTTCCCCGGTTTCGGCGGCACTTGGTTGTACCCCCGAGCATTGGGAAGCGTGAGCAAAGCCGCCGAGTTGCTGTTCACCGGGGACTTCCTAGAGTCTGACGAAGCCAAAGATTTGGGTTTTCTTAACAAATTGGTGCCCCCGGAAGAACTGGAAAGCGCTACTCTGGAGATGGCCCAGAAGATTGCCGCCGGACCGCCCATCGCCATCCGCCTATCCAAGCTGATGCTTTACAAAGGCTTGGAGTTCGATTTGGAGACGGCCATGAAGATGGCCGCCGCCGCCGAGACTATCACTCTAACTTCCCGGGATCATGAGGAGGGTACAACGGCTATCCGAGAGTCCCGCAAGCCGACGTACGATGGTAGATGATGGAAGCGATACTCGACGAACTCAAGATATTTACCGGCAACGCACACCAGGGATTGGCTGAAGAGGTGTGCAAGTATTTGGATATACCTCTGGGCGAAGCAGAGGTATTTAAGTTTTCCAACGACAACACCTTCGTAAGAATCCAAGAAAACGTCCGGCAAAGGGACGTTTTTATCATTCAGCCCACCTGCGCTCCGGTGAACGACAACTTGATGGAACTCCTGATTATGATAGACGCCTGCAAGCGGGCATCTGCCGGGCGCATCACTGCAGTGGTCCCTTACTACGCCTACGGCCGCACCGACAAGAAAGACCAACCCAGGGTGCCAATCACTGCCCGGTTGGTAGCCGACCTGCTCACCGCCGCCGGAGCCGACCGACTCTTGACCGTCGACCTCCACGCCGGGCAGATCCAAGGCTTCTTCAACATTCCGGTGGACGAGTTGACCGCCTTACCCATATTGTCGGACTACTTCCAAGCCAAAGAATTGTCAGACTTGGTAGTCGTTGCCGTGGACATCGGCATAAGCAAAAAAGCCAGAGACGTAGCGGAGCGGCTCCATGCGCCCTTGGCCATCATTGAAAAGCGCCGGACTGGAAACGACGAACATAGCGAGATAATGAACGTCATCGGAGACGTCGAAGGCAAGATTGCTTTAACTTTCGACGATGAGATCGACACAGGGGGCACTATCGTCAACGCCGCAAGAGTTCTGGCGGAGAAGGGCGTCAAGGAAGTCTATTGTTGCGTCACCCACCCCGTGTTCTCCAAGAACGCGTCTGAGATATTGGCCAATAGCCATTTTAAAGAAGTTATCGTCGCAGACACCATCCCGATGCCGGCGGAGAAGCGCAACGGCAAGATTACAGTTTTGCCGGTGGCCCCATTGCTTGGGGAAGCGATCTACCGCATCCACAAGGGAATCTCCGTGGGAGATATGTTTACCTGATCGAGGATCTAGTTTTTAATTATCCGATAGCATCCTCCGTTCGCCCCGAGCTTGTCGAAGGGTCCCTCCGCGAAAGAATGGTTCGACAGGCCTGTCCTGAGCTCAGCCGAATGGCTCGCCAGGAACGGGGCTGGCAACACTTATTCTCGGAAAGAACAGGAGGTCTCGCGTCCCATGTACGACTTGCTGATTAAGGGCGGGACAGTCATCGATCCCTCCCAAAACATCCACGGTCCCAACGACGTAGCCGTCGAAAACGGCAAGATATCCCTAGTGGCGCCCAACATACCCGCCAAAGAGGCTACTCGAGTTATCGACGTGGCCGGAAAGATTGTCACGGCTGGGCTGATTGACCTCCACACCCACATCTACGACGGCGTCAACGGCAACGGCGTGAAAGCCGATCTGGGAGGCGTAAGGGCTGGGGTCACCACCATGGTTGACGCCGGTAGCGCTGGATGCGACACCTTCGGCGGCATTCCCAAGCACGTTATACCCAATAACGACACCGAAATCATCAGCTTCTTGCACATCTGCCGCACAGGCCTGGCCACAACGCCGGACATCTTCAGCCCGGACAGCATCAACTTAGACAAGACCATCCAAGTTGTCGCCGAGAATCGAGACATAATCTCTGGAATCAAGGCCCGCATGGTTTCCCCCGCCCTGGAAATCATGGGGATGGAGATGCCCAAGCTGGCGAAGCGGGCCGCCAAGGAAGCCGGAGTCAAGCTGATGGTTCACATCGGCGACACGGAGAAGCGGTACGACCCCAACGTTATCCGCGAGTTACTACCCATCTTGGAAGAGGGCGACATCGTAACCCACCTGTTCACCGCCAATCCCGGAGGCGTTCTGGACACAGACGGCAAGTTAGTCCCCGAGGCGCAAGAAGCCAAAGACCGTGGCGTCTGGATGGACACCGCCCACGGAAGGATGAACTTCAGCTTCGACGTGGGCCAACGAGTCCTTGACCAAGACCTGATTCCCCACTGTATCAGCACCGACCTAACCCTACCCGGCCGGGAACTCACCGTCCACAGCATGACCGAGATGATGACCCGCTTCCTGGCGATGGACTTCACGTTAGACCAAGTAGTCACCATGTGCACCCTGAACCCAGCTAAGGCCATCGGAGAGGAAAACCGAATCGGCACTCTGGGCGTTGGCATGCAAGCCGACATGTCGGTCTTAGACCTGGAAGAAGGGGACTGGGTACTTAAAGACGTAGTGGGCGGCACACGCCGTACCGAAAAAGCGGTTGTTCCGACCCTGACCGTCAAGAAGGGAGAGGTCTTTGAAGTCGGTTGGGGTCCAAGACCCTGGGGTTGGGAACCAGACTCCGCTTAACACCAGCCAGCGGGCTACTCAAGAGTTTCTAAGGCTACCAGCGAGTGTCTCGAACCTGAGAGTCTACTAGGACTCCTTCTGCGCCTTTTTCTTGGGCCAATGGAAGCGGCGCGTGATGCGGCGAACCTTGGCAATAGGATGGAACCTGGAGCGAAGATTAGCCGCCAACAAAGGCGCCACTTTGTTATTCCCCACTACCAACGGAACAACCCAGCGCCGCAGTTCTTTCAACGTAGGAGGTTTCTCCTGCCAGGTGGGCACGAAAGACTCCATGACATGCCAACCTTTCTCTTTGGGCGACCGGGTCATCACCGTACCGCCGGCCTCCATAACCGCCAGAGCGCCCGCCGCCATGTCCCACATCCTGGGAGCTCCGAAGACTGCGTACTGCATCACACCGCAGGCCGTCATGGCCAGTTCGTAGGCGATGCTGCCGGTGGTTCTAGGTTCCCCCGACTTGCCCCGAAGCCCCTTCCCGTACTTGGTGAAATAGCTGAAGTGACCGGGAAGACCGGCCAGACGGTTATTCACCGGCTCGTCAGACTTGTAGACCTCCACCGGATCCTCCCCGGCGAAGCACCCGCCGCCCTGCCGACAATGCAGAACGAATCCGCCGCCCGGCTTGGGCCAGGGTATGAACAACGCTCCGGCCAGGGGACGTCCCTTGTGCAGAACACCAATGGACACGGCGTACACCGGCAGACCGTTCAGGAAATTGGTAGTCCCATCCAGAGGGTCCAGCACCCAGAGGAAATCTCCACAGGGGGGGGCTGTAGCACCGGAGTCTTCCTTAGCTTTTTTAGCCTCTTCCTCAGACTGTTCCTCACCCAATATCGAATGGTCCGGGAAGCGTCTATTTATCTCTCCTACCAAGTAGTCCTGACAGGCTTTGTCCACCTCGGTGACCGGATCCCGTTCCTCTTTATCTTTGTACTCTATGGATATCTTACGGCCAAAATGAGCCGCCAATATCTCTCCGGCGCCTTGGGCCATCTCAACCGCAGCGGCTTCAATCTCACACGCCAGAACGTCGTCTTCAAATAATTTTGATAGTTGGTTCACGGGACCTCGCTACGTTAGGGACAGACTGGAGGAAGCCTGACTTGGCTTCAGGCGGACTTAGTATAACATCGGCAGATTCCAAGAACCTTGAACTACGTCAGGTCATCGCCCCTATCAGATTATCGTCCCGGCAAAGCCTTAGACATTTCGGCCTCCGCCGGAATCCAGAGAATGTTGGCTACAGAGATACAACTGGAACCCGGCCTACGCGGGAGTGGCGCTGGGAGGACGCGGGTTGATGGGGGTTGTGCTCTTAATCTCAAGTGGCTCCTACCGGACTGTTCACCGCGGTTCTTGGTTTGGCCCGATGGGAAGCGCCTGATATAATCGGTTGCCGGACGAAATAAACCCATAAATGGGGAGGCGAAACATTAGATGGACCTGGAATTAGCAGGCAAAGTAGCAATCATCGGCGGTGGCAGCAAGGGTCTGGGAAGGGCCTGTGCCGAGGTTCTAGCTCAAGAAGGCGCGAAATTAACACTGTGTAGCCGAACCGCGGCCGATCTTCACCAAGCAGCTGAAAAGATACGCGGGGAAACGAACGCGGATATTCTGGAATTCCCTGGTGACTTGGACGACCCCGAGACGATAATCGCATTAGTTGCCTCCACAGTGGAGCGGTTTGGCCGTTTGGATATCATGGTCAACAATTCCGGTGGCCCGCCTCTGGCCCGCGCCGCCACCGCAACCGAGGAACAGTGGGCGACAGCGGTGCAGCGGTCGCTCCTATTCTTCGCCCGGATGTCCCAGGCATCCCTTCCTCACCTGAGAAAACAGGGGACTGGACGAATCATCAACATCCTGGCCAGCACCGTCAAACAACCCATAGATAACTTAGCTCTGTCGGGAGCGACTCGCATGGGAGTAGTTGCCTATGCCAAGAGCTTAGCAGACGAGGTGGGCCGTGACGGCATAACGGTGAACAACGTTGGTCCTGGATCAATCCTCAGCGACCGGATGCTCTCCAACGTAACCTCCCGGGCCAACGAGCTTGGCATTTCCGTGGAGGAAGCCCTGGCGGACCGGGCCAAGGAGACGGCCGTGGGGCGGGTCGGCGACCCGGCGGAACTGGCTCACCTGGTCGCCTTCTTAGCGTCCAGCAAGGCGACATACATCACCGGAACCACCACCATGGTGGACGGGGGCCTGGTACGCTCGGTGCTTTAGGCGTACCTAGCCATCCCTACATAACTGGCTAAGTGGTGACACAGGCATGCTGTCCCACAGGTTTTGAACAGCCTGCAGCATCTCTTCAAGGTTGAAAGGCTTGGTGAGTAGCGGGTTGCCAGTCTGGGAAATGAACTCCCAGGTATCCGGACTGACGGTGTCGCCGCTGATGAACACCACCTTGCTGGCCAGATTCTCACTTATGCTTTGCATGCGCTGGTAAAGCTACGGACCGCTCATTCCGGGCATCTTGAGATCAAGGATGACGCAGTTGTAATCCATATTGACCAACTTACGCCAAGCTTCCTGGACGTCTGCGGCCAGATCAACCATGTAGCGCTCCATCTCCAGATACTTCCGCAGAAGATCTCGTATATGCGGCTCGTCGTCCACCACAAGAGGGTGATTCGTAGTCCGGTCGATGTCCGATGATGTAGTAGCTAGGTTCCCATTAGCCTCTTCCGGTACGACCGCGGGTAGCGTAATGTAATGCGAAAAGCAGCTAAAACCCTGGGAGTGGGCCTTGTTGCGAGTGTTCATCAATTACGCCCGGCGAATCGTAGCGCCACGGACTTTGTTGCAGGAAGCCTGGGGGCCGGACTACGGCGAAGAGGGTGACTACGTCAGGACCTACGTTAACCGCCTACGCCGCAAGATAGAGCCAGAACCCCAGCAACCCCGCTATCTGCTGCTGGAGCGCGGCCTAGGATACAGGCTAGTCGAAACAACCTGACTTGACTAGGCGTTCTCCAGAGATTAACCAGTCCTGAAGGTGGCTAACCGACAGGTTTGAAGTACGGGACAGAGATTTGGTTGGTCGCCTGGATGAAAGTGACCTCTACCGGCATGCCGATGGTGACGCTCCTGGGATTGCATTCAACGATGTTGGTGAACATGCGTACACCTTCTTCCAACTCCACCAAGGCCAGGACGTAAGGAACATCTTCGGCGAATCCCGGCGTTCCGTTCTGATAGGTCACCGTAAATGTCCAGACGGTTCCCTTACCGCTGGAGGTGATCCACTGAATGTCATTGGACCAACAGTTAGCGCAGATGCCCCGCGGATAGAACTGGTACTCCCCGCAACTGTCACACTTCTGAATCAATAACCGGCCGCGCCGGCAGTTATCCCAGTATGGCTTTGTCTCACCGGAAATCGTCGGCAAGGGCTTATTCCATTCGGGCATCTGTTAGTCCCTCCCCAAAATCACGGTCCCACCGCTGTGCCGACTGCCCAGCGCGCCACCGGTGCCGTGACATAGAGCTATGTTGCAATCGGCAACCTGTCTCGGAGTCCCTTCAAACTGGTGCCTAAGCTGACGAGTGGCCTCCATCAGCAGGAAGATTCCCCTCATTCCCGGGTGGTTGGAAGAGAGGCCCCCGCCATCGGTATTGATCGGAAGTTCTCCGCCAATCTTCAACCTGCCGCCTGAGACAAAATCTCCACCCTCGCCTTTCTTACAGAAACCCAGGTCCTCCAGCGTTTCCAGAACGGTGATGGTGAACGAGTCGTAAATCATAGCCATGTCGATGTCTTTGTGGGTGACACCGGACATCTCGAAGGCCGGCTTATGGCTCTGAGCAGCTGCGATGTACATCAGATCCCGTTTCCCCGCTCCCTGATGGGCCACCGCTTCTCCTGCGCCCAAGACCCAAACCGGTTGATGGCGGCAGTTGCGGGCGACCTCCGCCGAGGCTACCACGACGGCTCCACCGCCATCGGTAATCACGCAGCAGTCCGGCAGGTGCAGAGGCGAGGAAATCACTCGGGAGTTAACTACGTCTTCCACGGTGATGGGGTTCCGGAACAGGGCTTCGGGATTCATCGACGCATGGTGACGCACTGCGACAGCCACCTCAGCAAGCTGTTCCGAGGTAGTGCCGTACAAGTGCATATGGCGCTGGGCTATCATGGCGTACAGGCCCACCGTGGTCAGTCCGTACAACTCTTCAAAGCTATCTGGGGAAGGCTCAAGCCTGGGATGACCGAAGCGAGCCACACCCCCGGTGCCCACGGAGACACTTCCGGAGCGAGCCGTGCTGCTGTAAGTGATTACGGCGCAGTTTAGCCGTCCGGCGACGATGGCGTTGAGGGCGTGGGCGAGATGGAATTCAAAAGACCCTCCGCCAACGGTGGTGTTGTCGACGAAGCTAGGGTACATGTCCAGGTAGTCGGCCAGGTTCAGGCCGGTATTGCGTGAGGAACTGGAGGCGGTGAGCAGACCGTCAACATCCTTCTTCGTCAGCCCGGCATCCTCCAAAGCTTTGATGACACTCTCGCCCTGGATCTGCAACTCGCTCTTGTCCGGAGCGTAGCGGGTTACGTGCTCATGGATACCAACGATGGCCGCGGAGTGCTTCAGGTCAACCATCGACGCCGGTACCTCCTCTGCGATTTCGTGTTAAAACGCACCGGCACATCTGCGATGGCCAGGGCGGTCTTGGGCAATCATATCCTTCCAGTCTTAAGCGGTCAATCAGACTCGTCGAGCCTCTTTCTTATGTCGGGTCCACCCGATATAGTAGGGCATGACACGTCACTATGAGTAAGACTAAGGAGTGGGCATGCTAGCTTTCCTAGGGGGCACCGGACCTGAGGGCAAGGGCTTAGCGCTACGGCTGGCCGCAGCAGGCGAGCAGGCGATCATCGGATCCAGGGATGCCGTCCGAGCCGCCACCGCAGCGGAAGAACTGCTGTTACTAGCCCCCGGAGCCCAGATCAGCGGCGCCGACAATGCCGGGGCCGCCGCCGCAGCCGACGTAATCTTCCTAGCTTTCCCTTACGAAGGCCAACGCGCCACCCTTGAAGCGCTTAAGAATGAGCTTACCGGAAAGGTGATTGTGGACGTCATCGCCCCCATGAGCTTCCAGCGTGGCAGAGGAGCCAGCGCCATCGAGGTAGATGCCGGATCGGCCGCCGAGGAAGCCCAAGAGTTGCTTCCGGATTCCCTGGTCGTTTCTGCTTTCCAGAACATCAGCGCGGAAGAATTGCAACATCCGGACACTGTCATGGACGGGGACGTCATCGTTTGCTCCGACCATGCCGAACCGAAAAAGATGGTCATAGACTTGGTAAGCAAGATTCCTAGCCTGCGCCCCGTGGACGGAGGCAGCTTGGCCAACTCCAAGTACGTTGAACAAATCACGCCCATGCTGGTCAACATCAACCGGATCTACAAGGTTCATGCCGGTATCAAGATTGTGGGCATCTAGCCCGAAATATCAATCGAGTTAAAAGGAGTGGTTGAATGCCCAGAGCAACTATAGACCTAATGGACCCCGCGGATCTGAGCCTCGTTAAAGCCCAATGGCGGTTCGCCCCCGGATTGGTCCCCGGCGAACCCAACGAAGGCCTGGTATCCCAGCTTACCGGAAGCCCCGCACGGTTAGCCAACTATGACGATTCTGGATGGGAGGCGACCAACGACCTAGCCAGGTGGCACTCCAAAGGACTGACCTTTGCCTGGTACCGCATCAAGATTACCCTCCCGGAGACGGTGAATGGACAGGACATCCGAGAGAGCCGATGTTTGTTCGAAACCTGCATCGACGACTACGGGGAGTTGTGGATAGACGGCGAGTGCAACCGGGACCGGGGCGCTGTCCAGGGTTTCAACGTGCCCCAGCGAGTCGTGGTCAGTACCGAGCCACAACCCGGCGCTGAACATACCATCTCCCTACTGGCCATGAACGGCCCGATAGCCGCACCAGGCGGAGCAATCTTCGTCCGTTGGGCCCAGCTAGGGTTTGAGTGGCGAACGCCGGGGTATTAGAGCTTCTTGCAGTAACAAAACACCGGACAACCGTAGGGGCAGGTTCCAAACCTGCCCCTACATCGGAAGGCTACCTCCCGATTCAAGACTCCGGACCAGCGCTGGAATAGGTGATCTAGAGTCTTGGCGCGTCAATCCTCATCATCGTCTTCTTCGTCCATCTCTTGTTCCTCGTAACCCAGGTCTTCAAGCTCAGACCGGAGACGCTGGGCGAACTCTTCCACGGTGCCGGTTTCCGGTATCGTAATCTCGATGATTCCCCTGTCAGATTTATTAATCAAGCCAGGGTCTTCCTTGGTCAATTCCACCGAGACTGACTCACGGTGTATGCCCATAAGGTCTGTCACCGAGAAAATAACGCCCATGTCTTGCATGTCGATGATTCCGTCTGGCATATCAACAACCTTTAGTGCGAGGGTTACGAATCACCACGGAGAGCGCAGAGGGCACAAATAAATCAAGCTAAATCTCCGTTAGCTCGGTGCCCTCTGAGGTTGAATCGGAGGCTAGTCTTCCGGCGGCCATTTGGTGCCGCCCACGGCGGGGCGCTGGGCGGCGGAAGATTCTAAACCCTCCGTCACGGTGCGGCTGAAGGCGTCGAGGATAACCTCGCCCCATTCCTGGGCGTGAGACACACGGAAGCTCATGCGCTTGCCTCGTCCCGAGGCCCGCTTGTTCTCCTCGGCTTCCCCGGCAATCTCCTGAGCGATGGCTTCATCCATGGCATCCAGGGCGGGAACCAACTCGCCGGCCGTCTCAATGAAGCGGGATATCTCGTTCATGGACGAATCCATCACTATGAACACCGGCACGGTCCCCGCTCGGTTTTCCGGCAGGAAGCTGTTAGTCAATTCCAGTTCGTCGTCCCGGTTAAAAATCTGGATAGAGAGCCCCGGCGTACTCTCCGCCAAGCGCATTATCACCGGAGTCGTGCTGACCGCATCGCCGCACCAATCGGCGGTGAACACTGCCAACTTAAAGGGTTCGGATAGGCCGTTGAACTGGGCCTTGAATTTGTCTGGGACGCTGACTGCGTTGTAGATGTCGAGGATTGGCTGCTTGTTAACCTTGATCTGGTCGATCCACTGCTGGGGTGTCATACCCTGGTTAAATTTGTCTTCGGTCAATGCCATGGCAGACTGCCTCCTTAGAAAGAACGATTTGAGCCGGGCAAATTCACCGCCTAGTGTCTCAATTGTCGCCCTGTTTTACAATGGGCAGTGCCGGGAAAAGGAGGAGGCGTCTTTCGCCCCTGCTCGGCTGATTGAACCGGCATGTTAGAATTGGGAATCTTCATCTCACCGTCCCGAGAAAGGAGCAGCCTGTTTGGCAACCGACCACAGCGAGCCTTATTTAAAATACGCCCTGTTCTGCCGGGACACTGACGAGGGACCCCAGGGCGATCTGGTCCTGAAGGGAATAATCGATCTGGTGGATCTTCCCTTGCCCACCGAGCCTATCAGCCAAGAAAAACCCTTCCTTACCGAGGTTGACGTTCAACTGGCATTCTGTATCGGCGGAGCGTCTGCCGGTCCTCATTTTCTACTGGTCGCCATCAAAGCGCCCGGTTCTCCTCTGGATCCGCCGCCGCCCCAACGTATCGATTGGGAAGAGGGGATTCTTTTCCAGCGATGGATCAAGCTGTTCAGGATCCCGGTCCAACAGGCCGGGGAGCACACAGCCGCGATTCTTTTCGACGGCCAACCTCTTGGCGAGGCCAGCTTTCTGGTCCGGTTCAGACACGGAACGCCTGCCGAAGAATCTGCCTGATTTTCCAAGGCCAACAGCCAACCCGGAGTACCTTCGGGTGTACCATGTTGAACGTGGCAATTCTCTTGGCTATAATGTAGGCACAAATCAAGCTTTTTAACCAATAGGCATAAATCAAGCTTTTTAACCAAAGGGGACGAAACAGATGGCCAACCAAACAGGAAAACGCTATTTCTGCGAAAAGTGCGGATCTGAATTCATTGTGACCAAGGGCGGCGACGGCGCGGTTAACTGCTGCAACCAACCTATGGCCCAGAAGTAACAACCATCGCCCAGCTGCGGATCACCAGATAGATCCGCCACCAGGCCCTTAAGGAGGACCCTGTCATGGCAAACGAACTAGGAAAACGATACACTTGCGAGAAGTGCGGCAGCAGCGTTCTGTGCACCAAAGGCGGCGAAGGAGCCATTCTCTGCTGCGAAGCCGAGATGGAGCTACAGGAAGCCCGCAAGCTCCCCTCCTCAGACTAACCTTCTTCGTAAACCTATTACACGCTTCAACGATCTGATGCCAGGTAATGGCACGCTAACAGCGAAGGATGCTCAGCGTGCCGGATACCTGGTTATTTTTGATACGGGTCTGGCACGGTTTGGAGTTGGCCTTTTGAGATCCGCCACAAACGCTGGGCAATCACTTCCTAGCTAACGTCTTACCATGTCCTACCAGGTCCTCTTCGGCGCGTAAGCAAAATGGTTAGCAAGAATTGACTCTGGTTCAGCTTGATAAAGGGCTTCCTAAATCTGTTCTTTGTTCAGATTAAAACTTACTTCGTAATGATAAAATTCTATGTTCTGCGAAACCTCTTATTTTTACTGACCAAGTAATCAATCACATCGTCTAGCATGGCTGAACCCAAGTCACCCTCTACCCCATCAAGTATCGCGCCCACAACTTTCCGCTTTTTCTCAATGAGATTCCAGATGAAATTATCGATGGTGTTCTTCCCAAGGATATAGTAGCAGTTCACCGCATTCTTCTGAGTATTCCGGTGAAGTCTTGACTGGTCCAACGCGACGGCCAAACCGAAGTCGCCTATCTTAGCGATGCCGTCCGATGTTATCCAGACGTTGCCCGGCTTCAGGTCACGGTGAACGATACCCCGACTGTGAGCGAACGGCATCCCCCGGCAGGTTTCTTGGGCTATCTTGATTACCTGCTCCAAGGGGAGCCGGTGGTCTTCGGCGTCTTCTACGACTCCTTCTACGTCGCCGCCGCCCATGAGCTCGGTGACCATGTAGGGCTGGCCGTTCTCTTCGCCCAGACCGAAGACTGTGACTATATGGGCGTGGAAGCCTGCCCCATGGCTTGAGCTTCACGCTGGATGCGGATGCGGGAGGTTTAGTCCAAACCGTCGGTCTTAATCAGGGCGAAGGCAACGTCCCGGTCCAACTTGGTGTCCAGGGCAAGGTAGACCAACTTCTTGCCGCCCTCGCCCAAGAACTTCTTGACCTGGTAACGGCCATCGGCGAAGGCTGGAATCGGAGACACGCCAGCCTGGGCGGCTGGCGCAGCAGCCACCGGTTGGGCAGCGACTGCTTCGCCTAGGTTCGCGCCACAGGAACGGCAAAACTTGGCGCCCGGACGAATCTCCGAACCGCAAGCTGGGCACGCCGGTTGAAGACTGTTCCCACACTCCTCACAGAATGCGGAGCCGGTTGGGTTTTCGAAGCCGCAGGACTGGCACTTCAAAGAAATTCCCTCACGATCGTCAGATTTGGGAGAGCAAAGGAGGCCAGGAGTGCTAAAGACTCGTTGACCTTTGACACTCCTTTCATCCCCTTGCTACACTCCCGGCGCAGCGAACCTAAGTACGGATCCATCTGGCCCGCCGGAGGAAGTGTTATGCCAGCGAAAACAGGCGCTCAGTACGTTTCCAGGCTCAGCGAGAGGCCTTGCGAGGTATGGCTTCGTGGCGAGCGGATAGAAGACGTCACCACTCACCCAGCCCTGCGCAACGGCGTCCGATCTGTGGCCGACTTGTACGACATGCAACTGGACTCTAAGTTGCGGGACGAGATGACCTATTCCTCTCCCACCAGCGGCGATCCGGTGGGCCTATGTTTCCAGACACCGCGCACCATCGAAGACCTGGAGCGGCGGCGGGCCATGATGACCCGATGGGCTTGGTCAAGCTGCGGCATGATGGCTCGCACCCCAGATTTCCTCAACGTGGCCATCACAGCTTGGGCCGCCGGTGCCGAATTCTTCGCCCAGAACCGGCCCGAGTTCAAGAAGAACGTGGAGGACTACTACGAA
>Ga0315336_1002669_pt1 | contig 26379 bp, 14 predicted proteins | sample ASW5metaG_FD_204512 | JGI IMG/M metagenome (GOLD analysis project Ga0315336, IMG submission 204512) | Ammonia-oxidizing marine archaeal communities from Monterey Bay, California, United States - ASW #5 | ecosystem: Environmental > Aquatic > Marine > Intertidal zone | place: USA: California... | reverse complement strand
GCCTTGTCGAGATGCAACTCCGCGACCAGCCTCTTCAGCCGCGAGTTCTCTCGCTCGAGATCCTTGCGGCGTTTGGCTTGATTGATCCGTAGCCCGCCGTATTGCTTGCGCCAGCGGTAGTACGTCTACTCGCTGATCGCCAGCTTGCGGCAGACCGTCGGCACGCTGTTGCCCGCTGCCCATTCAACTTCTGCTTCCCTCAGCTTGTGGATAATCTGTTCGCTCGTGTATCGCTTCCTCGTCATTTCCTGCCTCCTTACACACACCCGAATCCTTCGATTCTCTCTCAAGATTCGGATTCGTTTTCAGGGGGCAGGTCAGTATTCTGTCTCTTTTCCGGTAAAAATATACGAATGTCAACAAATAACTCTGAAATCGAAGATGGACTGTGGGGCGCGGCCGATGAGCTACGGGCCAACTCGAAGCTCAAGTCGTCCGAATACGCGGTCCCTGTGCTCGGGCTGATCTTCCTGCGGTACGCCGATCACAAGTTCACCCTGGCCCAGAAGGAACTCGAAGGCAAAGGCACGGGGCGGCGCACGATCGGCAAGCTCGACTACCAAGCTCGTGGGGTGATGTACCTGCCCCAGAAAGCACGGTTCTCTAGCCTTCTGTCACGGCCCGAGGGCGAGAATATCGGCAAGCAAGGCCATCAACGGCGCCATGAAGGCCGTAGAGGCCGCGAACGAGGACCTGCGGGACATTCTCCCGAAGACCTATACGCACCTTGCGAACAGAAGCCTGGTTGAGCTGCTCAAGCTCATGAGTTCGATCCCGATGGACATCGAGGGGGACGCCTTCGGGAAGATTTACGAGTACTTTCTTGGCAAGTTCGCGATGAGCGAGGGCCAGAAGGGCGGCGAGTTCTTCACGCCCACCGCGCTCGTCCGGCTGATCGTCGAAATCATCGAACCGTTTCATGGGCGGATTCTTGACCCCGCCTGTGGTTCGGGCGGCATGTTCGTGCAGTCGGCACGGTTTGTTGCGAACCACAAGAACGGGGAAGGCCAGGCGCTCAGCGTCGAAGGCCTGAACAAGTCTGCGATCGCCCGCGTTAAACGCATCGCCTGGAATACCGTCGATCGCTGGCTCGAACGGGCCGCTGGCTCTTGTCATCGATTCAACGCGCGAAGGATCACGGGCCTGGCGGTGGAGGAGCTGCAGGCCGACGAGATTCGTACGATCGTGGGTGGCAAGCAACAGCCCATCTGGATCTTCACCGTGATTGACGTGTGGTCTCGGCTCTGGCCTTCGACGGTGGTTGGGAGACGCAGCTACCGCAACACGCTCACCCTCTTTCGAGATGTAGCGAACCGTATGAATATCGCACGCTTCCAGTTGATCGCCACGGACGGATTCGAGTTCTACGAAAGAGTTGTGCGGCGCGTCTTTGGGCCAGCCTGTCTGTACGGCCAGGTGATCAAGATGCGTAGGAATGATCGTGTGATCCGAGTGGAGCGAAGAACAAGGATCGGTGCCGCCTGGCGATGGGAGCAGGCGTTGGCTGACTCCGAGGACTCGGAGAAACTGAACACATCCTTCATCGAACGGCTGAATCTGACGATCCGACAGGGCTCGGCGTACCTTTCTCGTCGAACGATTTGCTACGCACGACTGACAGAGCGACTGACAGCTCACCTCGAGCTGCTGCGCTGCTATTACAACTTCGTGAGGCCTCACCGGGCGCTGAAATTCGGACGAGAGGTCAGGACACCGGCCATTCAGGCGGGTCTGACGAAGCGTCGACTGACGTTAAGGGAGATCTTCTCGTCGACGATCCTTTTGCTGGCATGGGAGAAGGTCAAGTCGGTGTTTGCCCGCTTCACGATCTGGGTCATCGCGGGTGATAGGCGAGTGCAACTGGCGGCGTAGCAACACTCGATGACGGAAGCACCCCCGGGTGCTCTGGTGCGAGACTTCAGCTCGGTTGTTTTGGTGTTGCCCGGTTCGGTGTGTGACGGATGGGAAGACTTCTCGGTGCGCCGCCGGGTAGCTTCGCAGCTTGTCGGTAACGAGTTGCAGCGGTGGTGCCTCTTGCTGCTTCAAGACCTTGCGAAAGAAGCGTTTGGCGGCTCTCTTGTCTCGGTGACGTGTGACCAAGATGTCGATAACATCGCCGTCCTGGTCCACGGCTCTCCAAAGATAGTAGCGTTCGCCACGGATCGTGATAAACAGCTCGTCGACGTGCCAGATGTCACCGAGGCGACCTTGTCTCCGCCGTAAGGTCCGGGCATACGCTGGTCCAAACTTCCGGCACCAGGATCGAGTCGCTTCGTAGGATACGGTGATGCCCCGCTCCGCGAGAAGGTCCTCGACATCGCGAAAGCTCAGCGTGAACCGATGGTACAACCAAACGGCGTGGCTGATGATTTCGGGCGGAAAGCGGTGGCGTTGATCGTCCACACTTGTTTCACACCACCCGATACTGTTCAATCGTCTTTTCGTTTACCTCGACCCCAAGTCCCGGTCCCTGAGGCACGCGGACATAGCCATCCTCGATCTTGAGCGGATCTTTCACAAGGGAGCGGCTCAGCGGACCCTGCGAGGTGTTGAATTCGACGAACACAGCACGCCGTTGAAAGGCGTTCAGGTGCAGAGACGCAGCCGTCAGAAGATCGGAGCACCACGAATGCGGGATGACAAGGTGGTTCGCCAGTTCCGCCATGTGGACGATCTTGCGGGCCGTGGTGAACCCGCCGCAGCGAGTGAGGTCCGGTTGCAGAATGTCGATCTTCGCGCGGTCGATGAGTTGCCGGAAACCCCATTCGGTGGCTTCCTGCTCTCCGCACGCGATAGGCGTCTCTACGGTCGCGGCGAGCGTGCCGTAGCCGTCATAATCCTCGGGATGGAGGATCTCTTCCACGAAGTAGGGCCGGAAGTTCTCGATGGATCGCACGACTGAAATGGCTTGCTTGGGCGTACGTTCGACGAGCCAGCCCGTATCGACCATCAGGTCGTGCTTGTCGCCGATTTCTTCTCGGACGGCTTCCACCAGACGCACATCCTGATCAAGGTCCTGCCCGAATACGCCCCAGCCGAACTTAATGGCTGTGAATACCCTGATCGAGATATCCTCGGGCCGCTTCACGCATCGCTTCTGGCGTGGCCCGAAAGAGCGTACGCGCGGACCCTATCGCGCCAGGCGGCGCCCAAAAGAATGTGGATCGGCTGTTTGTAGAACTTTCCGGCGATGTCCCACAGCGCAATGTCGATAGCTGAAATCGCCTGGATCGTTGCGCCGCGGCGGCCGTAGTAGATGCTGCCGCGGTACATTTTGTACCACAAGCGTTCTGTTTCGAGAGGGTTTTGGCCGATGATCAGCGACGCCAGGCCGTCGAAGGCTTCGAGGCCGCCTTCCGCCCAGCGCGGGGCGTCGATGGCCGCTTTCGCTACGGAGGGAGCGGTTTCGATATCGGAGTAGCCGTCGATACCGGCGTCCGTCGAAACCTTGACGAGGCCCATAAACGTTGGTCCGCTCGGCTCTTCGGAATCATCCGGCGCGTTGTAGAGCCCGGCGACTTGAGAATCATCAATTCGACGTTAGTGATGTTCATCGCGGTTGCCTAGAGTTGGGCCTCGCCGGCCACCACGTACAGAGTAACGCCCTTCTTGACCATGGCTCGGAAGTGCCGCATGAGCACCCAGCCCGACTTTGCCGAACGGATTTCAAGGGGCTCGGACGAGTGGTCCGAGAAATCGTGTAGGCGCCCGACTAAATCGCCCGAATCAACGCGTCCGCCCAGGTGAACCACCGGTTCCCACACGCCGTCGCGGGGAGCAGGCACGTAGTCATCGATCTTCGATGCATCGAGAAGGCGAGGGCCCTCGCGGCCTGCCGGGCGCACAGGGCCCGGTTCACCCTCGAGGTGGCCATAGTACAGCAAGACGTTCTTGATTCCCTCGTAAGCGTGTCGCGTGCCGTCGATATCCACCGACTCGCCGTAGCCGAATTCACCGCCGACGGTGATCTTGCCTTCGGCTTCGGCTTCGTCCGTCAGAAGACCGGATGCCATATCGCTGGAATAGATCATGATGAACGGCGGATCGAACAGGCGGGCAACGAGTTCGATTTCCTCCCGTTGTTTCGGGTTAGAGAGCGGGTGAAACGAGGTGCAGACCGGGAAACAACCTTCCATCCCTCCAGAGTGGATGTCGAGGACCACATGGACTTGAGGAAAGATAAATCGCTTGACGAAGTCGGCGATGCGGTACGAGATGGTTCCGCGAGCATTTCCGGGGAAGGCGCGGTTCATGTTGACGCCGTCGAGGGGCGACTCGCGGCGGTTCGCCGTGCAGGCGCTCGGGCTCAGTTGTGGGATCAGGATGACGCGCCCGGTAAGCGTTTCGGCATTGAGGTCGCGACAAAGGCGTTTCACTGAGACTTGGCCCTCGAATTCGTTCCCGTGGGTACCTCCGAACGCCACTACGCCCGGAGGCGCGTCCGAACCTCGACCTGTTGCCGTTCCGTTGATGACGGTTACGGGAAGCAGGGAGCAACCCCATGTTCCATCCAAATGGAAGGCCACATGGTAGTGGTTCTTGCCTGGTTTCTCGAAATCAATTTGCGCCGGATCGTGGATGACTGTTGGCATGCGAATCTGTTGTGAACCTCAATGGCTATGGATAGCCCTCGCGCGGAACGAAGCCCGCGCGGAAGCCTTCTCAAGAGCATCCCACCTCTGCTGCGGCTTCGACAACCTTCCATGACCGTTATGTGCTGTATGCTGGGCGGGTGCGGAGGGGCGCCGTGGTCCCTCGGACAAGGTGGATAGTGAGCAATACATCGCTGGAGCAGTTCACTGAACAGGGCTTCCTCGTGCTTCCCGATTTCCTTTCGGCGGAGCAAGTCGCCGGATTGAACAAAGGTGTCGACGATTCGCTCACCGGCCGGCCTGAAGACTGGTGGCGGCTCAGCGACTCGTTCCGGCAGGCCCCGAACGTTCTGCCACGGACGGATCTTTTCGACTTCACGATCGAGCAGAGGCCGATCCTCGATTTGGTCGAAAACTGGTTTGGCGAGAACATTTCTTTTGAGGAATTCTCGATCTTGATTCGAGACCCGACCGAGAACCTGAATGAAGCAAAGGGCTGGCACCGCGACATAACACGTGACTATTCGCGGCGCGAGGAAATCGATGCAGTATCGTTGATCTACCTGCTGACCGATGTCGAGGAAGATGACCACTGCTTCAGTATCGTCCCCCGTAGCCACGACCGTTTGTTGCACTTACGCCCCAATGAACACAAACCGGGCGACGAAGTCGATATTCTCGGCGCGGCAGGTACCGCGATCTTGTTTCATGCACGCTGCCTACACTGCGGAAAGCTGAAGCTAAAGGGTCGCCAGCGGCGCAGTTTGCACATCTACTACTCGCGGGCCGGTGGACCGCGGACATCGGAATGGACCGATATCCCAAAGCGCCTTTACGCGAAGACGGATCCCTCGCTGCCGGTCCAGCTCTATTCCAAGTGGAACGCGACGGACGTTTTCGACGGAACGGGCAAGAAGCCCCGGAATCTTCCTGCTGGACTGTCGATGGCGGAGATGCTACGAGAGGTGCAGCGCCGCGCGAGAGAGACCGCAGCGAATACCGAACGGAAACGGTAGCCGCTCACGGGGTGTCGGTTTTCTGCCAAATCCGGGGATATCGCAAGAAAGAAGATTCTGTTGCATCTCCGTCGTGGATCGGTTACCCTGTCGATGAAAAGGGCGCCAAGAAGGAAACTTCGCACGACGAGTTATGTTCACCGGCGTCTAATCATCGGGACCGTGGCGGCCGTCTGAATCAGGGAGTGAGGCGTCCCTTCGAGACCGAAGCACCCCAGTTTAGGGCCGCAGTGTATCTGTAGGCATGCAGCAGCAGTTCCGAAAGCAGACTCAGGAGCACTTGGTATGAGAAGAATCGTAGAGGTTGTCGTATTAGTCGTATTAGCAGTTCTTGTGTTGTGCACAAACTCGGTCCTACTGGCACAGCTAGGAACGCAGGGTTCGATCTTGGGAGTGGTGACCGACACGACCGGCGCGGTAGTACCGGGCGCGGAAGTGGTCATCACCAACATAGACACCGGTCAAAGCGTCACGGTCGGTTCCAACGAGGTGGGCATCTTCGAGGCGTTCGCCCTCAACCGCGGCTTCTACAAAATTTCGGTTACCTTGGCAGGTTTTAAAACCTGGTCGATGGAGCGAGTGGAGCTAACCGTGGGCCAACGGCTGCGGGTCACGCCCGCGCTTGAGTTGGGCGATGTCACCGAGCAGATTACCGTCGAATCGGGGGGCATCGAGCTGATTCAGACGGAGAAGAGTACCGTCCAAGCCACCGTGGAGGCACGTCAGATTGTCGATCTGCCTATCAACGGCCGCAATCCCGCCGCCCTGGTCAACCTGGTCCCGGGCATGCGTTTCGTCCGGGTGACCGGATTTGAGCTTGGCAACGAGGTGCAAGGCGTAGGTGTCCCGGTGGAAAACACGGAGTTCCAGATCGACGGTCTGAATGCCAATGCCGGCATGGACGAGCGCGGCATCACGATCCCGAACGTCGACACAATCGCCGAATTCAGGGTCGAAACAAGCAGCTTCAGCGCCGAGAACGGCCGCCAGCCAATCCAGATGATCATGGCGACCAAATCGGGCACCAACGATTTCCATTTCGTGCTATGGGAGTTCCTACGCAACGAGAATCTTGATGCAAGGAACGCTTTTTCTCCGGGAACGACCAAGCCCAAGCTGACCCAAAACCAGTTCGGCGGCACGGTCGGCGGGCCGATCGTTCGCAACAAAACCTTCTTCTTCTTCTCTCCCGAGTTCACGAGAGTACGGCGGGAGAGAATCTACAACAGCGCGACCATCGCGCCGGAGATGCTCCAGGGTGATTTCTCGAGTATCTCGTCGATCACGAACCCGTTCACGGGTGACCCATATCCGAACAATATGATTCCTTTGTCGGAAGCGTCCGGAGCGTCGTCCTTCTTCTTTAACCAGTTCCTCTTACCCAACGCACCGGGGAACCGTTTCCGAGATGTGGCTCCGCGGCCCGATGATAGTTGGGAGTACGTCACTCGCTTTGACCACCAGTTTCACAACAACCACCGAATCTACGGACGCTGGATCGTCACCAACAACAACTTCACTGCCTCGGATGTCCGTCCGGATATTACGACGACAAGAGATACACGACAAAATAACTTCGGACTGAACTACGCATACACGATCAATCCGACCACCTTGCTGAGCATGAGTTGGGGCTATACTCGGTCGCTGGCTGACTTCGATTCCTCCGAGGTTGGAGCGGACATTGGGAACCTGACCGAGCAAGCTGGAATCCGGGGCTTCCCAAGCGAAGGCCGCAGTGATCATGTGGGCTTGCCCACCGTGGGCATCACGGGCTACTCGGCGTACCGAGCACCCTGGGGAGGAAGTGGAAGGCTGTGGTTCGAGGCCTACAACGCCAAGGTCAACTTAAACCTGGTGCGGGGCCGGCACAGCATCAGCGTCGGCGCCGAGTACAACACCCGGAGCACCTACGGCAACCACGGATCGTGTTGCGCCCGAGGTAACTTCAGCTTCAACGGCCAGCACACGGGGGACGGCTTCGCGGACTACTTCCTCGGTTTGGTCCAAACCGCCCGCAGGAACTACCCGATCCAGACGTTCGGCATGTCGGACTCGCCCTATACGGGGATCTACTTCAACGACTCCTGGAAGGTAACCAACAAGCTAACCGTGAATCTCGGGTTGCGTCACGATCACTGGTATGAGAAGGCCGCCGTTCGAGGTAACCACGGGACCTTCGACCTTGTCTCCGGTCTGGCGGTTGCCGGCGAGGACACGAGCGGCAATGTGGATCTCACATCGCAACCCGTTGCTGCCTCCCTTGCCGCGTTCACCGAAGGGCTTTGGAAGCCGGCTTCGGAACTCGGGATTCCGAGAGGGCTGTTCCAACCGGACTCAGTGTTCTCGCCTCGACTGGGGATCGCTTATCGCCCGTTGGGATCCAGTGACCTTGTGATTCGAGGCGGCTACGGGATCTATCCGATGCAGTTCGTCGGCAACCGGACCGCCTCAGCAATCGTCGGACCTCCCTACTGGAACTTCGAGACCGCCGGGTTCGCAGCGGCTTCGAATCAGAGGTGGGAGACGGCGTTTCCAGAGGACCCGGATGTGTTTCTTGCCCCGAGTGTCGCTGCGCCGAAGTGGGACATTGAGGCGCAACAAACCCATGAGTGGAACGCATCGGTGCAGTTTGCCATGCCCGCGAAATCGGCGCTCACACTCTCCTATGTTGGGAACTACACCGATAAGGCGCACACCGGCGGATCCGAGCAGTTCAACGTAGTACCGCCCGGCGAGTATGCCGACCTGCAGTCTGCTCTGCCATTCCCCATATTCGGCAACATCCAACTAGTGAATAACTTCGGTCACACTTGGTACAACGCCGCGCACGTCAAATGGGAACGCCGCTTTACCGACGGCTTGTTGCTCACTTTGGTCTACTCCGGAGGAAGGTATATGGAGCAGCTTCGGCGTGAACCGTTCGCACCCGCCAGCTATAACCGTGGCCGGAACAACCAGGATCGGACTCACATCATGGCCTTTAATTCGGTGTACGAGTTGCCCTTCGGCCGAGGGCGGAGGTTCATGTCCAACGCCAATTCGGCGGCAAATGCGCTTTTGGGTGGTTGGCAGGTGAGCGGCATCTACCGCGTTGCCTCCGGGTCGCCGCTCAGTATCAGCGTTCCCGGTGCGACGCTCGGCAATGGGCGCAGTACCCGTGCCGATCTGGTGGGCGATCCGAGCCTTTCGAACCCAAGCACAGCAGCTTGGTACAACGTGGATGCGTTTGCAGCGCCGGCGGCGTATACGTTCGGTAACTCGTTACAAGGGGGCATTGACGGACCCGGCTCGCACGTGTTGGACTTCGGTCTGATGAAGAACTTCTACGTCACCGAAGGCAAGTATTTGCAGTTTCGGTGGGAGATGTTCAACATGCCCAACCACGTCAATCTCAACAACCCAGGTACGACGTTTGGTCAGCCGGGTAGAACGGGTGTGATCACTGGGTCCGGAGACGCGCGGATCATGCAGTTCGGACTGAAGTTCGTCTACTGATCCGGTGGGTGTCTGCCCACGTTGAATCGATTTACGGAACCCGCCGAGGCGACTCGGCGGGTTCTTGCATTCGGGTTCTCTTCTCCAACGGAATGTGACTTGACCGTGCGCTATGATGCGGATGCTTTGCGTGCCATGAAGTTCACTTCAACGCGCTGCTTGCTGCTTCTCATTGCGGGGGCGGCGATGAGCGCTGCGGGCGCGGATCTTCAGGCGGGCCTCGACGCGTATAACCGGGGCGATTACAGCAGGGCGGCGAGTGAGTTCAGGCCCTTCGCCGAAGCGGGCGTCCCCATGGCGCAATACAGCATGGGGAAGCTGCATGCCGAGGGACGTGGCCTTCCCAAAGACTACAAAGTCGCGGCCGCTTGGTATCGAAAAGCCGCCGAACAGGGGTACGCTCTTGCCCAGTTCAATCTGGGGAGACTCTACGAGCGTGGCCAAGGCGTCGAGCGTAACTTCGAATCAGCGGCGGAATGGTATCGGCCGGCCGGGGAGCAAGGGCGGTCCTATGCTCAATATCATCTGGGATTGCTGTATCAGTCAGGTCGAGGCGTAACTCAGAATCACGCCGAAGCAGCCCGTTGGTATCGGCGAGCGGCGGAGCAAGGTTACCCCCCGGCGCAGTTCAAGCTCGGCGAATCTTATCACCGCGGTCGTGGGGCCGCACGTGATGACAAGGAGGCCGTGAAGTGGTATCGTCTCGCCGCCGATCAGGGGCTGGCTGACGCCCAATTCCTAGTCGCTCTAGCCCATCAAGACGGCCGCGGCGTCGAGCAAAGTGATGCCGCCGCTGCGAAGTGGCACCGTGCCGCCGCTGACCAAGGGTTATCCCGGGCTCAATACCAGTTGGCGCTTCTCTACGGTAACGGCCAAGGTGTTCCTCAAGACTACGCGGAGGCGGCCCGGCTTCTGGAGAAACCGGCGCGCGAAGGAAACTCCGATGCGCTCTATCGGCTGGGGACGATGTATGCCCAGGGCCAGGGCGTCGAGCGTGATGAAGTGCGGGCCGTAGCTCTCTATCGTGAGGCCGCCGAGCGCGGTTCAGCCGAAGCGCAGTTCAATTTAGGACTGATGCATTTCCAGGGGCGGGGTGTAGAGCGGAGTCCCGAAAAGGCCGCCGACTGGTACGCGAAAGCGGCGAGCCAAGGCGATCCGAAGGCGCAGCAGACGCTGGCGATGCTCTATCAGCGGGGTCAAGGCGTTGCGAAGGATGACGGCGCGGCGGCCTACTGGTTTGGCCGCGCGGCCGAGGCCGGCCAGATGTATCCGCAAGCGCTTGCATCGTATCGCAAGGGCGCGAACCTTGGTCACCATGGTTCAGAGTTCAGCGTAGGCCGCCTGTATTTCGCTGGCCTGGGTGTCGAGAAAGACCGCGGCCAGGCTATCGAGTGGTATCACAAGGCCGCGGAAGGAGGCGTGGCGGAAGCACAGGCCGGACTGGGTGTGTTGTATGAACGAGGTGACGGCGTAGGGCAGAACCTTACCCAGGCGATTGCCTGGTATCGCAAGGCGGCGGACCAGAATCAGCCGGAAGGTCTCTACAACCTGGGTGCCGCGTATGAGCATGGCGGTGGCGTAGAGCGCGATGCCACGGAAGCAGCGTGTTTGTATGAGAGAGCGGCGCGTCTGGGGGTCGCCGAAGCGCAGGTCGCCTTAGCAGCGATGCATCAGGACGGTAGAGGCGTAGAGCAGGATAACGTCCGTGCGTACGCCTATCTTCAGCTTGCGGCCGAGAAGGATCAGGCGACGGCGCAAGAGCGACTCTCGGCGTTGGGAGGCGTTCTGTCGGCTGAGGAGGTCGAGCAAGCACGACGGCTGGCCTGGGACTTATCTGAAAGCGGAAAGTAGACTACTTCTTGGCCGCACCGTTACCTTCTTCGAGGGTGTGATAGCGATCGGCTTCGAGTTCCGAAAACGTTTCGACCAGGCCGCTCGGCCAGCGGACCTCGACGGGCCCGGCCTTCGCACTCTTCCCCAGCCCGAAATGAATGCGGAAATCGTTGTGAGAGAGATAGCTCCCACCGCTGCGCACTTCAGCCGTTTGACGGGGGGCGAAGGTGACGCGTGCGCCTATCCCGTCGCGGTTGCTCTTCGCGCCGGCGAGTTTGAGGCCGATCCAGTGATGGTCTGACTCGGTGTCGTTTCTTAGAAGCTGAGGCGGCTCGCTCATGTTCACGACGAGGACGTCCATGTCGCCGTCGTTGTCATAGTCGGCGAACGCGGCGCCACGGCTGGATTTCTTCTCGATGAGCGGGCCACCGATCGTCTGAGTTAGTTCCTCAAATCGGCCATTGCCGAGGTTCCGATAGACCTGTCGCGGCTCGTGATACTTCGACTCGATGTCGAAGTCGTCGATCTCAGGGTAGACGTGTCCGTTGGCGATGAAGAGGTCAAGAAGGCCATCGTTGTCGAGATCCACGAACGAGGTACCCCAGCCGAGGTAGGCCGTTGACGAAGCCCCCAGGCCCGACGGAAAGGTCACGTCCGTGAAGAAGGCCGAACCGTCATTTTGATAGAGGACGTTCGAGTCTTGCGAGAAATTCGTGATGAAGAGATCGAGGGATCCGTCGTTGTTGTAGTCGCCCACGGCGACGCCCATACTTGCCTGCTCGGTGCCGGCGGCATTGAGAGCGACGCCGGAGAAAAGGCCCTCTTCGGTGAACGTACCGTCCTTTTGATTGACGAATAGAAAGCTCGGCTTCGAATCGTTTGCCACGTAGATTTCAGGGAAGCGGTCATTATTCAGATCGGTGAAGACGACGCCGAATCCATAGAAAGCGGGTTGCTCGACGCCGGCGCTTTTTGTAACGTCGCTGAATGTGCCATCGCCGTTGTTGCGGTAGAGAACATCCGGCTCACCATCAAGTCCGCGCGGGCCGCATAGGACGTCGCGTCCCATGTATTTGCAAAGCTCGTTGGCGCCGCGCTTGGGAACCGTTTTTACATCGAAGCGGACATAGTTCGCGACATAAAGATCGACATCGCCGTCGCGGTCGTAATCGCCGAAGGCGCAGTTGGTGGCCCAACGGGTGTTACCGAGGCCCGCCTTCTTCGTGATATCGACGAATGTACCATCGCCAGTGTTTTCGTAAAACACGTCGGCCCCATAGGCCGTTATGTAGAGGTCGCGGTGACCGTCGTTGTCGAAATCGGCGACACATGCGCCCACGCCCCAGCCCTTGCGTGTGAGTTTGGCGGACGAAGTGACGTCAGCGAACTTCCCCTTGCCGTCGTTGCGATAGAGGGCAGCCATCGGGTCTCCGCCGCCCGCCATGTTGGCAAGCGTTGAGCCGTTGACGACGAGCAGATCCATATCGCTGTCGTTGTCGTAGTCGAAGAAGGCCGCTCCGTTCCCGTTGATCTCGACGATATAGTCTTTCTTGTCCTTGTTGCCACTGACATTCGCGAGAGTGATCCCGGACTCGGCGGCCACGTCCGTGAAGCGAATCTGGGGCTTTTCCTGTGCCGGAAGCGCCGGCATAAGGCACAAGAGGAGCAGCGACATCGAGATGGGAAGGGGTGGCTTCATCAGACGGTTGGACGATGACGACTTGCGGACACTACTCTCATAGCAGCATAGGCGAAAGTGCGTGATAGGATACCGATTGTGCGGGAACATAAAGGCCCGAGGGGTCAGCTTCGGTACACGTTCCTTCCCCTGACCGTTGCGCTCGTAACGGCTTTCCTCAACTTCTCATTGTGGGCCCAGGGTCTCACGCCGGGCACACCCGCGACCCTCAAGAACCGACTTGTCACCGCGGGCGCAGACGACGGCTACGTCGACTCTCAAGTATGCGCAGGTTGTCACGCCGAGATTTGGGCTGCTTTTCGTCAAACCGGTATGGGCCGCTCCTTCACTCGGATGACAGCGGGCGGCACGGGGGCTGAGTTTGCCGAAGAGAATACCTACTTTCATCAGGCGTCCAACCGCCTCTACAAGGTGTATCAGCGCGCCGGGAAGTTCTTTCAACGACGGCATCAAGTCGGTCCGAACGGTGGCGAGATAAACATCGTTGAGAAGGAGATTCACTACGTCATCGGTTCCGGCAACCACGCCAGGAGTTACCTTCACCGAACATCCAGCGGCAAACTGCTACAACTGCCGTTGACTTGGTACGCCGAGAAGGGCGGCTATTGGGAGATGAGTCCCGGATATGATCAGCCGATCCACCAAGGGTTCCGGCGCGCCGTCGACTTCGAGTGCATGGCATGCCACAACGCCTATCCCGAGATCGAGCTTGGTGCGGACACGCCCGGACGAACGCCTGCGTTTCCCGGACGGATCCCCGAGGGTATCGATTGCCAGCGCTGTCACGGTCCGGGACGCGCCCACGTCGAGGCGCTTCAGGACGCCGCGTCGCCCGAAGAGATTCGGAGCGCGATCGTTAACCCGACCCGGCTCAGTTCCGATAGAGAACTCGAAGTCTGCATGCAGTGCCATCTCGAAACCACGAGCCGCAAACTCCCGCACTCGATCGTGCGCGCCGACCGTGGTTTCTTCTCGTACCGTCCCGGCGAACCGCTCGCGGATTTCTCGCTGCATTTCGATCACGCCCCGGGAAGCGGCGAAGAGGATAAGTTCGAGGTAGTTCAGTCGGTCTACCGTCTGCGGCAGTCGAAGTGTTTCATTCAAAGCGCGGGCGAAATGACTTGCACCACTTGTCACGACCCCCATCACGCTCCGCGCGGCGAGGCAGCGGCCAAACACTACAGCAACGCCTGCCGCAAATGCCATGGGGAGACGGTTGACACCATGATCACGGCGGAAAAACACCCGCGAGCGGCTCAATGCGTGAGTTGCCACATGCCGGCGCGACGTACAGAGGATGCGGTTCATTCGTGGATGGTCGACCACTTGATTCAGAGGCGTCCGCCGGATCGAGATTTGCTCGCGCCCTCAAAGGAGAAACCTCAGACTGAAGAGACGGCCTACCGTGGCGAGGTCGTGCCTTACTATCCAGAGGATCTCGACTCGACACCCGAAGGAAATTTGTACCTTGCAGTAGCACAGGTAAAGGACAGCGCTGACTTAGCCAACGGCATTCCGCGCCTCGAGGCCGCCATCCGCAAGGGAGATCCCCGGAATCCAGTATTCCACTCCGAGCTCGGTGAAGCCTACTTGAAGGCAGGACGCATACCAGACGCCATCAGTGCTCTGAAAGCGGCGCTCGATCGGGATCCACTTTTCTTGCCTGCCCAAAAGGCCCTTGGGCTGGCGTTGCTCTTGGGGAATGAGTTCCCAGCGGCGTTCGACGCCACGAAAAGCGCGCTCTCTCAAGCGCCTGACGACTCTGAAATTCACAATACGCTCGGCGAGATCCGCTACCGCGAGAGCAAACTTGCGGAAGCCGCGGAACATTTTCAAGCAGCCCTGCACCTCGATCCCGATCTCGCGGAAGCTCACAACAACCTGGGAGCAACCCGGCTCGTCGCCGGAGACGTCGCCGGCGCCGTGGAGTCTTTCAGTGAAACGGTTCGAATCAAACCCGAGTTCGTGGCCGCACAGGCGAACCTCGCACAGGCTATGGCAGCACCAGACAACCAAGGCGCTCCGAGCAACAAGGCGGAAGATTCGGCTGACTCGATTCCTCAGCTTGTCGAGCGGGCCGAAGCCGCCGAGCGCGCCAACCGACTCGCGGAAGCCGCGGCGCTCTACGAACGCATTCTTGCAGTGCGCCCGGATTGGTCGGAAGTGAAGTTGAATCTCGGGTTGGTCTACTACTCGCAAGAGCGATACTTGGAAGCCATCCGGGTCTTGGGCGAGGTCATCCAGAAGCAGCCGAGACTGACTTCGGCCCTGCTTTTCCAAGGGGCGTCGTACTACCAACTCAGCCGCCATGCGGAGGCTGTACCACTGCTCGAAAAGTACCTCGTACTCGAACCGAGCAGTCACGAAGTGCGGCCCTTCCTTGCCGCGGCTTACTACGGACGGCAAGACTACCTAGGCGCGGCTCTCAAGTACCTAGCTCAGATTCAACTCACCCCTGACGACGCGGAGCTGTACTTCCATCTAGGCCAGAGCTACGCCGCCATGGCTGGGGAACTCGTCAAAGGACTCGAAGATCAGGCAAAGCAAGGCCTCGCCGACGCCCGTTACCACTCGCTTCTAGCCAATATTCAGCAGGCACTGGATCAAGAGGACTTCTCCAACGCCGAAGACCGCCTCCGAGAAGCAGCAGCGCTCGATCCTAACAACAACGAAGTACGATTAGCGCGGGGCTACCTGCTTCTGGCGCGCGGCGACCCATCAGCGGCAAAAACGGATTTCGAAGCGATCCTCAGGGAGTCGCCCGCCCACTGCCGTGCGCTACAAGGGTTCGCAAACGCCGAGATAAGTCTCGGCAATCAAGCGACCGCCGTGGCAGTCATCGAGAAACTTTCCGGTTTGTGGCCGGCGTGTTTGACCTACACGGTGGGTGGTTCCAGCGAAGAAGAGCCGACTGATTTTACGAACGGGAGCGAAGCATTGACCGCCTGCCGGCAAGCAGTCTCGGCTCGTTCTTTTGGGCAGGATGCCGCGTCGGGTGTCGAACGCACGATCGTCATGGCGTCGTGCCTAGAAAGAAGCGGGGCCATCCCGGGCGCCACCGCCACGCTGTTGGCCATTCTCGATGGCGGCCCCAGGAGTCGTTATCTCGTCGTGCAGATTCTGCTGCGCCTGGCGGAGAAGGCCTACAAGAGACTCGCCGGCCTCGCACCCTATTCGCCGCTCGTTTCCCGCCTCCGCGCCCAGGAACTGGAACGTCAGGGCAACCTGGAAGGGGCTGACGTGGAATTCCAAAAGGCGGTTCGCCAGTCGGGTTCCGACATTGACGCGCTCGTTACATACGCGCAGTTCAAGGCCCGGATCGGCCGTCTTTCCGAAGCGACTGCGATTTTGGAACAGGCCCTCCAGCGCTCCGCCTACCATCCACGCGCGAACGCCATGTTAGGGGACGTTTACCTTTCAACCGATGAGATTCCGAAGGCCGTTTCTGTGCTGCGCCGCGCTGTCGAGGCGAATCCCTCCGACGAAGCGATTCGCCGTAAGTTGGCGACAGCTCTTGAGCGCGACGGGCGCCTCGATGAGGCCATTCGGACATTGGAAGACGCCCCTACTGACTCTGACGGCCAGATCCATTTTTCGCTTGGCAACTACTACCGGCGGATAGGGGAGAAAGAAAAGGCCATAGAAGCACTAAGGGTCTATCAGGAACGGCGGAAGAACCCTCCGGCGACTCCTTGAGCGGGATCTGATGTTTGTCCTGTGGGCTGTGCGGGACTCTTTGCAAGACCCGGAAGCTAAAGGGAGCAGTGGTGTATACTAAGAAGTGAAGCTAGGTTCGTATCCACGGTCACGTTATGGCAAAAGGACATACCAAAACCTTCGCGAATTGTTTTGTCGTCCTCCTCCTTGTAACGGCGTTGCTGCTTTTCCAGGCAGGCACCCTGATTGCGCAGGAACCGAACCCGGCTGGCGCGGACTACTTCCCTCAGTACATCCAACCCGTTTTCGAGCAGAAATGTTTTAGCTGCCACAACGGCGAGTCGAGCGTTTCGAAACTCGACCTGACCTCGCGTGAGGGCCTGATGCGAGGCGGTGCCAAGGGGCCCGCTGTCGTCGCGGGCAATGCGGAGAACAGCCTCCTCTACAAATCGATTACTCATGAGTCACAACCGTTCATGCCGATGGGTATGAACCGCCTTTCGCAGCAAGAAGTCGATCGTATCGCCGCCTGGATCGACGCCGGCGCACAATATGCCGTGGCATCTTCTGCCGGGGGGCAAGAGGATGAGGAGTGGATCAAGGGGCAAAAGCTTTTCAGCGAGAGCGTGCAGCCGCTCTTCGAGAGCACCTGCCTGAAGTGCCATTCGCCGGAAACCAAGGCTTCGGGCCTCGATCTTTCTACACGCGACGCAGTACTGGCCGGCGGCGAAAACGGCAAGGTAATTGAACCGGGCCGCGCGAAGGACAGCAAACTCTACAAAGCCGTAGCGCACATCGCCGAGCCCCACATGCCGTTTCGGTCCGAACGGCTGCCGCAAGAAACGATTGACAGCCTCGCCCAGTGGGTCGACGCGGGAGCGCCCTTCGAAGGAAAACTGGAAGCTTCCTCCGGCGCCATTCGCAGTACTCACTGGGCCTTTCAATCGCCCCGAGGGCCCAGCGTCCCCCAGGTTAAGAATCAAGCCTGGGTTCGAAATCCCGTGGACGCCTTCGTTTCCGCGAAACGTCAGGAAAAGGGCCTCGAACCGGTCGGACCCGCCGACAAGCGCACGCTTCTCCGCCGCGTGTATCTCGATTTAGTCGGACTGCCGCCAACGCAAGAAGAGATGCAGGCGTTTCTCGATGACGACTCGCCGAACGCCTACGCCAAGATGGTCGAGAAGCTTCTCGATAGCCCGCGCTACGGTGAGCGTTGGGGCCGCCACTGGATGGATGTTTGGCGCTACAGCGATTGGTATGGCTGGCCGGAACAGAATCAGGTCCGCTACAGCCACCGGCACGTTTGGCGATGGCGCGATTGGATCGTCGAATCACTGAACGACGACAAGTCCTACGACCGGATGGTGAGGGAAATGATCGCGGGCGACGAACTCGAGCCCGAAAACGAAGACATGGTTCGCGCTACCGGCTATCTGGCGCGCAACTGGTACATGTTCAACCGTAATGTGTGGCTTCAGAACACGGTCGAGTACACAGCTTCGTCATTCCTCGGCATCACATTGAAGTGCGCTCGATGCCACGACCACAAGTACGACCCGCTTCTGCAGACCGACTACTATCGCTTCCGAGCCTTCTTCGAGCCACACAAGATTCGAATGGACCGCGTGCCGGGCGAACCGGACACCATGAAGAACGGCCTCTCGCGGGCTTACGATGCAGAGGCAGGAGCGCAGACTTACCGCTTCATTCGCGGCAACGAGAACAATCCCGACGAAGCTCACCCTCTTTCACCCGGCGTCCCGCGCATGTTCGGCAATCCGGATCTCAGAATCGAGCCCAAAGATTTACCGCCGGATGTCTACTATCCAGCTATCCGGGAGTTTGTGCATAAGGACTTGTTGGCCAAGGCTGAGAAGGATATCAAAGAGGCTGAGACCAGTCTCGCCGAAGCCAAGAAAGAACTGGCGGAGATCAAAGACAAGCTGGCCGAGGCGAATCGGTCTGAACCGCGCCTCCTCGCGGACGGCAACCGGGCAGTCGAGGCTGCCGGCGCTGAAGAGGTATCAGCAACGGACAAGGAGCTATTGGACGGCCTACGGCATGCTGAAGACAAAGTAGCCTTGGCTGAAAAGCGCGTTGTGGCCGCGCGTGCCGATTTGCCGGCGTTGGAAGCGCGCATTGCGGCGGACAAGGCGAAGTACGGCACCCTCTTGGATGCGGATGTTGACGCTCTTGCGGCGACAGCGCTCAAGAAGGAACGCGAGGCGAGAATTCTCAAGGCTGAAGCTGACATGCTGGAAGCTCGCCAAGAGTTGACAGAGGCCCTTCTCAACCCCAATCCCAAGCCAGAGGACGAGAAAGCCGCCAAAGAACAGTCTGTCAAAAAAGACGGCAAGGAAGACGACGAGAAGAAGTTCGCCGACGAAAAGCGTATCAAAGAGGCGCAATCAAAACTTCAGGCGGCGCTCGATGCCCTCAAGGGCCCCGGAGAAACTTACACAGCTATCGGCGAGAGCTATCCGCGTACCACTACCGGCCGGAGGACCGCGCTTGCTCGCTGGATCGCGAACAAGGAGAATCCTCTTACCGCCCGCGTGGCCGTCAATCACATTTGGCTGCGGCATTTCGGCGAGGGAATCGTTTCGACGATGTTCAACTTCGGCTCAAGCGGTCAAGCCCCCTCGAACCCGGAGTTGCTCGATTGGCTGGCTATGGAGTTCATGGACAGCGGCTGGAGCATGAAACACATGCACCGGCTGATGGTCTCGAGCAATACCTACCAGATGCTATCGTCGGCTCCGACGGAATCCGCTAACCGCGAAAAGGACCCGGACAATATTTATTTGTGGCGCATGAATCCGCGCCGCATGGAAGCGGAAGCCGTGAGAGATTCTCTGTTGTATCTCTCCGGGCAACTCGAATCAGACATGGGTGGTGAGGAGATCGCCGCCGACAAAGGCCAGGAGCTCTTCCGGCGCAGCCTCTACTTCCAGCACACACCCGACACGCAGATGACTTTCCTGCGTTTGTGGGACGCGGCCAGCCCGAATGAGTGCTTCCGCCGCAGCGAAAGCATCACGCCCCATCAGGCGCTGTCGCTGTCGAACAGCAAACTCAGCTTGGAGATGTCACGAACCATGGCCGGCATCCTCAACGACATGGTCGGGAGTTCACCGGATAGCGCTTCTGAGTTCGTTGGCAACACGTTTGATAAGCTCCTCGGACGGTTGCCAACAGACGAAGAGCGCACCGAGTCCGAGACGTACATTCGTGAACAGACCGCGCTCTATGTCGACGCGGGCGACCTCAAGCGATTTGAGACCGGCGAAAAGAACGAAAAAGTACCGCCCGCGTCAGATCCGCATCTACGCGCCCGCGAGAGCTTCGTACACGTGATGTTCAACCACAACGACTTCGTTACGATTCGATAGGACGCATGAAGCAACGTCTCCCATTCGCCTCGACAGGATGCTGTGGGCCCTCGCGCCGCGTCTTCCTCGCTGATGCCGGGATGGGCTTCACGGGGCTGGCGCTGGGTTCGATGCTGGCACGCGATGGGGTTGCCGCCTCGCCAACTCACGAGACGTGGGCGCCGCCGGATGGCAAACCGCACTTCGCACCCAAGGCGAAGCGCGTCATCTGGATTTTCATGCTCGGTGGTGTCTCCCATATTGAGAGCTTCGATCCAAAGCCTGCAATCACTAAGTACGGCGGCAAGACAATCGCGGAGACACCGCACAAGGACGTTCTCAGATCGACCTTCGTCAAGGAAAACGTTCAGGCGCTCGAAGCCGGTAATACGCGGCACCTACGGATGAACCTTTTCCCGCTTCAGATCGGCCACCGCAAGCGGGGGCAAAGTGGCATCGAGGTCAGTGATTGGTGGCCGCACGTCGGCGAATGCGTTGACGACCTTTCCGTCATTCGTTCGATGTGGACCACTGACAACGACCACGGCGCAATTCTGCAATTCCACACGGGCCGTCACATCTTCGACGGCTATCTGCCGACGGTGGGGTCGTGGGTTCACTACGGCCTTGGTTCGCTGAACGACAATCTGCCGCAGTTCATGGTGCTCGGTGAGCCGCCCGGTGATTGTTGTGGTGGCACCGGGGCGCACGGTGCGGGCTATTTGGGGCCTGAAAACGCGGGCGTGCCCATTGACGTCGATCCGGACAATCCCCTACCCTTCGCCTCGCCCGGACCAGATGTCTACGAAGCCGAGCAGAAGCGAGAGTTCGAACTCCTGAAGCGGCTCAACCGGCTGGCCGGAGTTGAATATCCCGACGATCCGAAGATGCGGGCGCGCATCAAATCGTATGAGCTTGCATTCCGGATGCAGACGGCCGTGCCCGAGGCTATGCGTTTCAAAGAAGAGAGCGAAGAGACGAAGCGCCTCTACGGCTTGGATCACAACGTGACTCAGCCGTTCGGCGAAGTCTGCTTGGCGGCGCGGCGGATGTCAGAGCGCGGCGTGCGGTTCGTTCAGGTCTATCACGGCACTTCTTCCAACAAGTGGGACGCCCACAAAGCGCTAAAGAAGAGCTACACGGATCTGTGCGAGAAAGTCGATAAGCCGATTGCGGGTCTCCTCAAGGATTTGAAGCAGCGCGGCATGCTCGACGATACGCTGGTCGTCTGGGCCACCGAGTTCGGCCGCACGCCTGGGGCCGAAGGCGCCAGCGGCCGCGACCATCATCCCTATGGCTTCTCGATCTGGATGGCCGGCGGAGGCGTCAAGGGTGGGCATGTCCACGGTGCGACGGATGAGCTGGGTTTTCACGCCGTCGAAAACCGTCATTATGTGACCGACTCTCACGCGACGGTTCTGCATCAACTGGGTATCGATCCCCGCAAGCTGGAAGTTCCCGGACGTAAGCGGCTCGACATCGATTTCGGCAACCCGATTAAAGACATCCTGGTATAGGGCTCTCATGAGTAAACCAATCCACGACAACTGCCCGACCTGTAGCCGCACAAACCGCCGCACGTTCTTGGCGGATGCGGGAATGGGATTGACCGGCCTTGTGCTGGCCTCAATGATGCAGGGTGACAAAGCCTCGGCGACGGAGACGCAGCCGTGGGGGCCGCCGGACGGCCTGCCGCACTTTGCTCCCAAAGCCAAGCGCGTCATCTGGATCTTCATGATCGGCGGGGTCAGTCACGTCGAGAGCTTTGACCCCAAACCCGAGATCAATAAGTACGCCGACAAGACCATCGCGGAAACACCCTACAAAGACGCGCTCGTCTCACCGCTCGTTAAGGAAAACGTTCAGGAGATTGTGGTCGGCCGCAAGATCATGAGTAATCTGTTCGCGATGCAGACCGGCTTCCGCAAGCGCGGTCAGAGCGGCATCGAGGTCAGCGACTGGTGGCCGCACGTTGGCGAATGTGTCGACGACATCAGCGTGGTGCGCTCCATGTGGACCACCGACAACGACCACGGCGCACAGCTTCAGTTCCACACCGGACGGCACATCTTCTTCGGCTATCTGCCGACTATCGGCTCGTGGGTGCATTACGGCCTCGGTTCGTTGAACGACAATCTGCCGAGCTATATTGTCCTTGGCCAGCCGCCTGCTGATTGTTGTGGTGGCGACGGCACCCACGGGTCGGGCTATCTCGGGCCGGAGCATGCGGGCATTGGTATCGAGAGCGATCCCGAGAACCCACTGCCATTTGCATCGCCTGGTCCGGATATGTATCGCCAGGAGCAGAAGCGGGAATTTGAGTTTTTGCGGAAGCTCAACAATATGTCGAGCGTCGAGTATCCTGACGATCCGGCCCTGCGAGCCCGCATCAAGTCGTACGAACTGGCCTTCCGCATGCAAATGTCGGTGCCCGAGGCTCTCGAGTTCAAGCAGGAGAACGAGGAAACCAAGCGGCTCTATGGGCTCGACAACGAGGTTACGAAGCCTTTCGGCGAGATTTGCCTCGGGGCCAGGCGGCTCTCGGAACGCGGGGTAAGGTTTGTTCAGCTCTATCATGGCGGCAATGCCGGAGCGGGCAAATGGGACGCCCACAGCAAGATCAAGAAGAACTACGACGGACTGTGTCCGCAGGTCGACAAGCCGATTGCCGGATTGCTCAAAGACCTGAAGCAACGCGGCATGCTCGACGAGACGCTTGTCGTTTGGGCGACCGAGTTCGGACGCACGCCCGGCGCCGAAAGCGCATCGGGCCGCGATCATCACCCGTTCGGCTTTTCGGTCTGGATGGCGGGTGGGGGCATCAAGCGCGGGGTCGTTCACGGAGCAACCGACGAACTCGGATTCCACGCCGTGGAGGATCGCCACTACGTCACGGATGTTCACGCCACGGTCCTTCACCAGCTCGGCCTCGACCCAAGGCGATTGGAAGTACCCGGCCGCAAGCGCCTCGATATCGACTTCGGCAACCCCATCCGCGAAATTTTGATCTGAGTCGTCGATGTTCCGCATCGCGGGCGCCACCACTGAGGAGCCTTCATGATCTGGCGCCTGTTTTCGACCTGCCTGCTCGCCGCCCTTCTCTGCTCACTCTTGTCCGCCGGCGATCGGCCTTGGACGCTCGACGCCATCATGTCGCTGAAAACCGTCAGCGACCCCCGGATCAGTCCCGACGGCTCACAGGTCACGTACGTCGTTCGAAGCGAAGGTTCACCACGGCACTCTTATTTGTCCGAGGTTCGAGTTGTCGAGTCTGGTGGTGCCAGTAAGGAACGTCCGCTATCGCAACCCCACGACTCCGATCGTTCGCCCCGCTGGTCTCCCAAGGAGCCGGGCCGCCTCGCTTTCCTCTCCGCCCGCAGCGGGAAGCAGCAGGTCTACGTCACGTTCCTGTCCGGCGGGTCGGTTCAGCCGTTCACGGATTCGCCAACGGGTGTGAGCAGCTTCAGGTGGTCTCCTGACGGGAAATCGATCGCCTACATCTCCGTTGATCCGATCGGCCCCAAAGAGGCGGCGCGCATTGGGGCCGGCGACGATCCGATCGTGCGCGGCGAAAACCACAAATACAACCGTATCTACGTTGTGCCGGCCGGGGGCGGCACAGGCCGCTTGATCACAAAGCAGGACCACCATGTCGTTTCGTTCGACTGGTCTCCAGACGGTTCGCGGATCGCCTATGCGGCGCAGCCGACACCGGAAGGCCGCTGGGCCTTCCATGCCGATATCCATGAAGTGAACCTCAAGACCGGTGAAGTAACTGACCTCGTGGCGCAGGAAGGGCGCGACGCTAGTCCCTCGTACTCACCCGACGGAAAGCAGATCGCTTTTCACACGCAGGGCGGCACGCTCAACTACTTCGCTGAACGCGATGTGGCGCTTGTGCCGTCCGGCGGCGGAGACGTGCGCTACCTGAGGAAGCTTTATGAGGGCGACGTCTTTCGCGGTGGTGATAACTTCTGGTGGTCTCGAGATGGCTCGCGAATCCTTTTCGGCGTCGGGCAGGGAACTCGCAATCACCTCGTCGAGGTCAATCTGAAGACGGAGCGGGGCGCGGCGCTTCCTGTCTATCCGTCATCGCCCTCTTCCTTCACAATGAGCCGGGACGGAACGCACGTCGCATTCATCAACGCTGGCAACGCGTCCCCATCGGAGGTCGAGGTCTGCGACCTGACAGGCCGTGAGAGCGCGCAAACGCGCGAACGCGCGAACTGCAGGCAAGTTTCGAACGGCAACCCACAGGCATCCGACTATCCCTCGCTGCGCACTGAAACGGTTTCGTGGAAATCGAAAGACGGCTCGCGCGTCGAAGGAGTCCTGCGCTATCCCATCGGATACAAAGCCGGCACACGCGTGCCCCTGCTCGTCGAGTTGCACGGCGGGCCGACGGGCGTCGCCAGCGAAGGCTATCCGATTCCCCGCACGTATCCGACACAACTGCTCGCCCAAGAGGGTTTCGCGATCCTCGCGCCCAACTTTCGCGGCAGCTCAAACTACGGCGGCGAGTGGCGGCTCAAGAACGCCCAGTTGCAGGGTTTCGGCGACTTCGACGATGTGATGACCGGGGTCGACTATCTTATCGAGAAGGGTATCGCCGATCCGAACCGCATGGGCGTGATGGGCTGGAGCTATGGCGGCTATCTCACGTCGTGGGTCATCGGCCACACTGACCGCTTCAAGGCTGCGTCGGTCGGCGCGCCCGCAACAGACTGGATCACGTACTACGGCGAGTTCAACGGGGCACTCGAAGTCCTCTGGACTTACTTCGGCGGCAATCCCTGGGAGCAGGCTGAGAACTACATCCGGCACTCATCGCGCAACGGACTGGCGGCCAACGCGAAAACTCCGTCGCTGCTACTTCACGGAGCCAACGACTTCGACCACAACCACGAGATTTGGCAGATCCTGAGCGACCGGGGCGTTCCCGTCGAGCTCGTCACGTATCCCCGCGAAGGCCACGGCATCGGCGAACCCATGCATCAGCGCGACATGATGAAACGCAATCTAGAGTGGTTCAAGAAGTGGGTGCTTCAAACGAAGCCCAGCCACTAGGGTTTCCCGTATGGTCAAAAAACTCGTCGCGTGGATCATACGCGCGACGATCTTCGCCGTTGATGCGCAAGGCGTTGGCGAAGCTTGATCGCGGAGCGAATGAGCACGCCGACACTTTTGCTACGGTCTGACCAGCCGGAGCGACTTCTACTACGGTTTTGCTACGTTTTGCCGGTTTCGACCGGTGACCTGCCTCCTTACACACGCCCGAATCCTTCGATTCTCTCTCAAGATTCGGATTCGTTTTCAGGGGGCAGGTCACCCTCAGTCGGAACTCCTGTTTGGGATGCGGCTTTCCGCCTTGAAGGGATCTAGAGTCTCCGGCAAGTACCGGTTCCGGCGCCTTTGGGCAAGGCACTTCCGACATGTTCTGCGGAAGTAGGGCGGCAGTGTACCTCCGGGGGGCAGCTTCCGACGTTTCTCGTTCAAGGAAAGCTACTCTGGTTGAGTCAAGCCTGAGGTCGGTTGGGCGACAGCCTCCAGAGAGGCTGATGGATTATACTGGTTCGGGGCTGGGAAGCCAAAACGGAAATTCCGGCTCAGTCATCCCTATCATGAATCGCAGGTCATTCATAAAATCCGCCGGTGCAGCGCTGGTGCCTTCCGCATTGCAGAAATCTCTAGTTGCACAGGGTTCCTACAAACCAGTTGGAGATATCGTCGATTGCCACTTTCACCTTTGGGCAAGGGACAAGAAACGCTTTCCCTATCAACCCAATCCCAGCTATGCCCCTGATTATGCGACCACCCCGGCACAATGGAACCGGGACCGTGTTGGCGCCGGGATTTCAATGGGCGTTTTTGTCTCGGGCGCACCCTATGAGGACGATCACTCCTATCTCTATCATTGCCTGAAAGAATCTCCAGAAACCATACGCGGTGTTTGCCTCATAAACCCCAACGAAAACATCAGTGTAAGAAATCTGGAAAGCACTGTAGCCGGTCATAACATCGTGGGCGTAAGGCTGCAAACCAGTTGGCTCTGGGGGCTCGATTGGGATTCACCCTACCTGCAAGAATTCTGGAAACGCTTGGGCGAATTGAACCTCGTTGCACAAGTGCACCTGGAGCCAGAATGGAATCCGCAATTGCTAAGAATGGTCGATCGTGAGCCCGGTACGAGAGTTGTGATCGACCATCTCGGGCGGCCGCGCAATGGCAATGGCACCGATTTCATGCTTCTCAAGGAAGTGGCTGGGCATCCGCACGTCCACATGAAACTGAGTTCCTTTCAGTCCGAATCTAATGAAGAGCCTCCCTTTCTGAAAGTTCAGCCAGTCGTGCGGGAGCTCGTCGAGTGGTTCACACCGAAGCGCTGCGTATGGGGTGGCAGTTACAAAGGTGGCATGGGAAGTGCAGCCTACCTCGAGCAGGTCAACCAGGCACGACACCTGCTGGACTTCTTATCCCTCGAAGATCAGCGACAAATCTTTTGCCGCACGCCACATAGGCTCTATGAACTTGTTTAGTCCCGGATTTCCACTTTGGTCGCAGTTCTGCTAACCATTGGACAGCCTCCGACGCCTTTATCTATGTGGGTTTGAGCGCATCGAAAGAGACGAGGAGGCTAACACCCAGTGGGTGAAAAACAAAGCAAGCCCTTTCAACTGTCTTTCAACGGGTCTCTGAAGGTCGAGTTCCAGGGT
>Ga0315336_1002668_pt1 | contig 26381 bp, 23 predicted proteins | sample ASW5metaG_FD_204512 | JGI IMG/M metagenome (GOLD analysis project Ga0315336, IMG submission 204512) | Ammonia-oxidizing marine archaeal communities from Monterey Bay, California, United States - ASW #5 | ecosystem: Environmental > Aquatic > Marine > Intertidal zone | place: USA: California... | reverse complement strand
AAGCCCATGGAAATCACCAAGGCACCACCGACGCCCCGCGCCGCGCAGGCCTCAAGCGTTTCCAACACCAGACGATTAGGGATTGCAAGAACGGCGATATCGGCGGGTTCGGGCAAGACCTCGATGGAAGCGTAACAGTCCAATCCATGTAGGCTGTCGCGTTGTGGATTGACGGGCAATATCGTCCCTTCGAAACCGTGCTCCATCAGATTTCCGAGTATGCGCCCACCGAATTTCCCCCGGTCCTCGGAAGCGCCGATGATCGCGACCGAGTTCGGTTGGACCAACTTATCGATCGGGGGACGGTTCACTGCCGGCATGGTGGGATCAACGGCCCTTGAATTCAGCCGGCCGTTTTTCGGAAAATGCTAGAAGCCCCTCGCGCGCGTCCTCGCTGGCGAATACTTCCAGGCAGACCTCTTCCTCGAATGCAGCCGCCTCTTCCTGCGTCCCGTAAGTGCTTCGGATCACCGCTTTTTTGATCCCGGCCACCGCCAGCGGCGCCGCACCGGCGAGCCGTTCGGCCATTTCCATGGTCTCCGCCATAAGCTCGTCATTGGCGACGACACGGCTGATCAGGCCCAGACTTTTGGCCTCCGCCGCACTCATAAATTCACCCATCAGCAAGACCTCCATGGCCCGGTTCTTGCCGATCCAACGGCTCAGGCGGACCATGCCGACGCTCCAACTGGGGACGATGCCGAGATAGGGGTCGCGGGCGCCGAATTTGGCGCGCTCCGTGGCGATTTTAATGTCGCAGGGCCAGGCAAGGCCGGTACCGCCACCCATGCAATAGCCGTCAATGGCGGCGATGACGGGTTTCGCCAAACCCTCGATTTTCGCCACCACATCGCGGCCGAGCGTTCGGAGCCGCAATCCGGCTTTGGGATCGAACAGCTCGCCCTGGTCGACGTCGGCGCCGGCGCAGAAGGCGCGCTCGCCCCGGCCCGTCAACACGACCACACGAATGTCGTTATCGGCGCCTAAGTCCGCCAGAGCCTGGGACAGTTCCTCAAGCGAGGCCACCGTCGCCAGGTTCATGGGTGGACGGTCCAGGGTCACGGTGGCGATGGCGCCCCGCCGGTTCACTTCAATGGTTTCGAATTTCATCTGCGCTATCCTTCTTCGTCACGAAATCGACCCCCCAAACGGGCAGATCACGCATGATAGGCAGATGGCAGGTCAATACCAAGAGGCGATAGAATCCGTCACTCCGTCAGCATTTTGCGGATTAGGCGTTCCGCCGGCTTCGCCTCAAAACCGCCGAAATGCTGAAACCGCACCATGCCTTTTTTGTCGATGAAGGCCATCTCGGGGGTGCCGCGGGTGCGGTAGGTGCGCATGGTTTCGGGCAGAAATGACCCTTTCTTGTGGCGATCGATGCCAACCGGATGATGAATGCCCTTGCGTTTCAGGAAGGATTTGAGGCGCCTCGGATTTTGGTAATCGTGACCTTCGAAGACCGTGTGGATGCTGACAACCGCGAGTTTGCCGGCGGTGATCTCGTTGGCGAAGACCTGCTCCCAATGCTGCAACAGCGGGATCGAGAATTTGTTGCAGCCAGGACACCAAAGCTGGAAAAAATCGACGATGATAACCTTGCCGCGCAGCGCCTCGACGCTGGTGGGTGGACCGTTCAGCCATTCGGATACGTCCCAGGCCTCCGCCGGACGTGGCACGGCGACGTGGTCGGCAGCGGCGGGCCGGGCACTGGCAAGGATCAGAACGGCAAGGACGACGGCGAAGATGCGCATGGATGGCTCCCTCAATCAATTTCCGTCGAGAGCATAAATGATCCATCGCTTATAGCATTATCAAATGATTATCACATGCGCGTGGGCGGCCACGGAAAATAAGCAGCCATAACTGATCAAATGAACTTTGCCTTGCCCGCCGTCCGCCGATAAAATCCCGACCGCTCCCAGACCCTGGCTCCGCTGAAAATTGTTCGAACAGAGAATTGTCCAATGAAATTGCTTGTCCTGCCCGCCGATGGCATCGGCCCGGAAATTGTCGCCGCCGCCGAAACTGTTCTCGCCGCCGCCGACGAAAAATTCGGGCTCGACCTGTCATTGACCCATGAGTCCGTCGGGTTCGACAGCCTGTGGGATCATGGAATCACCATCCGTCCGGTAATCCTGGAGCAGGCGAAATCCTTCGACGGCGTCATCCTCGGCACCCAGTCGCATGCCGATTATCCCGCCCCGGAAGAGGGCGGGGTCAATATTTCCGCCAGTTTCCGGGTCGGCTTGGATTTGTATGCCAACGTGCGACCGGCCCGGACCCGCGAAGGCCTGGGGCTCGGCAAGCCGGGGCTCGACCTTGTCATTATGCGCGAGGCCACCGAGGGCTTCTATCCGGACCGCAACGTTTACAAGGGTTGGGGCGAAGTGATGTTGAGCCCCGACATGGCGATTTCGACCCGCAAGATCACCCGGCATTGCTGTGACCGGATCGCTAGGCGGGCGTTCGAACTCGCCATGGAACGAAATAAAAAAATCACCGCCGTGCACAAAGCCAATAGTTTCCACATGACCGATGGTTTGTTCTTGGAGTGTGTCGATATCGTCGCCAAGGAATTCCCCGAGGTCGAGGTCGAAGACATTTTGGTCGATGCCATGACGGCGCATCTGGTCCGCCACCCGGAGCGTTTCGACGTCATCGTGACGACGAACTTCTACGGCGACATCATTTCCGATCTGGCCAGTGAGCTGTCGGGTTCGCTGGGCCTCGCCGGATCGGTCATGGCTGGCGACGACCTCTGTGCCGCGCAGGCGCAACACGGTTCGGCGCCGGATATCGCCGGCCAAAACATCGCCAACCCGGTGTCGATGATCCTGTCGGTGGCCATGCTGCTGGACTGGGGCGCGAGAAAATACGCCCGCCCGGAATTGCACGCCGCTGCCGCCGCCATGGAAACGGCCGTTGACGTGGCGCTTCTCGTTGATGATGTCCGGACTCCGGATTTGGGCGGCAAGGGATCGACCGACGGTTTCGCCCAGGCCGTCGCGGCGGAACTTGGAAGTTGACCCGATGAGTGCGCGCATTGCCCTCATTCATGCGACCCGGGCCGCCATCGGACCGGTGGAAACCGCCTTCGCCGGCCTCTGGCCGGCAGCGGAGATTTGGAACCTTTTGGACGAGAGCCTGAGCCGGGAGATCGATGCCGCCGGCGAACTCACGCAGGCGCTGACGGACCGCTTCATTGATCTGGGAACCTACGTCAAGGACACGGGGGTCGATGGCATCCTGTTCACCTGCTCGGCATTCGGGCCGGCTATAGATGAATGCGCGCGCCGATTTGACATCCCGGCGATGAAACCCAATCAGGCCCTATTGGAGACGGCGCTGGAGGGCGGCGGAACGATTGGTTTGTTGGCGACGCATCCGCCGACCCTGCCGAACATGAAAGCGCAGTTGGAAATGCTGGCGGAAGAGACGGGCCGCCGAGTCAACGTTCGGGCGGTATTGGCCGAAGGCGCCTGGGCGCATCTCGGCGCCGGCGATCAGGCGGCGCACGATGCGGTGGTCATTGAGACGGCAAAACAGCTTTCCGGTTGCGACTGCATTGCGCTGGGGCAATTCTCCATGGCGCAGTTGGCCGACGCCATTCAGGCCGCCGTTACCCCGCCTGTCCTGTCGAGCCCGCATACGGCGGTAGCGAAAATGAAGGCTCTGCTTGGCGACTGATGCTTACTTGGTCGAAGGCAATGGCCACGATTTCACCAACCGCCAACCGCTTTCCGTACCGCGCATCAAGAAATGTGTCTGCCCGGCGGGGAGCGCGCCAATGATCGCGCTGTAGCCATCATTGACCGAATGAACGACAAGCGCCGTGATGTCCTTGCGGGCAACCGCATCTTTCAGGGGTTTGAGCCGATCACCATGAAATGCGCTGACGTAACCCCGGTAATGCGCCTGCTCACCCAATTCGAAAGATGTAATCACACCGGACTCACCCGATCCGGTGGGATCAACGACATAGACGCCATCTCCGCTCTTAACCAAGCCGGCGACGGCGGCGCCGACGGTGCGGAAATGCACTGTCATGGGGGCTTTGTCGAAGCGAAGTTTTTTCGTGAAGACGAAAGGAATGGCGACCAACAAGACAATCGGCAGCCAACCGAGGCGGGTCGGCCACTGCCGCGAGACCATATGTTTGCGCCATAACACCGCTGCGCCGTAGGCGGAAAAGGCGACAATGACCATGCCGATATGCATGGAGTAGCGCCAATAAGACGCGGCACGCAGTGCGTCGTATTCGCCGAATGTGGCGACATAGGCGAACAGCAGGAAGGCGTTGTAACCCAGCACCACCATGGCGGCCAGCGCGGCAAACCGGTCGAACGGCGTTTCGGAACGCCAAAACCCACGTAATCCGAAGCCGATGAGGATCACCAACAAGACAAGGTAATAACCTTTCTTTGTCAGGATCAGTCCCATTTTTGCGAGGATTTGCGGAATCAGGTGAATGTACCAATCGGCCATGGGCCGGAGTTTGAATTCCTGGACCGTCAGTTCGTTCGAGAGGTGATAGCGCCAAACGGCGTAAATCAGTAGCGCCGGCAGAACGGCTACGGGCAACAACCGCAGAAAGCCGCCCAGCGAGATGCGCTTGTCACGGATGGCGATGAACAGCGCCGCCAGGACCGTGAGAACCACCAGCACCAATGTCGCCTGTTTCAGGTTGATCAGCACCAACAGCACTGCACCCAACTGCCAGGCCAGGGGCTTTGCCTTTTCCGATCTGCCGGCGGCGAGTTCCTCAAGGAGATACCAGGCGAGAACGACGCCGGCGCCGGTGACGACGGCCGACGACGTATCCGCATAAGACGTCAGCGCCACCTTCTGCACGAAGGTCGGGTTGATCAGGGTCGCCGCCAAGGCGCCGATGGCGGCCAAGGTCCAGCCTGGTTTGGCGACGAGATCTTCACGTTCCAAACCGCGGCCGATCAGGCCAACGGCGATCAAGCCAAACGAAAACAGAAGCAACACATTGGTTAGCGCACCGGCGTTTTCCAACAAGCTCCCGGCGGCGCGGCTGGCCAGATAGGTGACGAAATGCCAGCTGTAGGGATAGCCCGTGTAGACGGCTTTCGGGAACGGGTTGCCCTGGCTGGGAAAGGCGTCCGTGGACAAAAGATAACGTGGGATGATCAGCCAATCCGAGAACTCATCCCATTGCGAGCCTTTCATGGCGGCGACGAGAACCAGCAGGGGCGCCGTCATGATCAAGACTTTGACGAGCGCGGGCTGGATCAAATGGTCGCCGCGTCGCCAGACGATAATTCCGGCGGCCAACGCCGCGGCAACGCTGAGCCCCGACAATAGGGAGAAGGGGACCCTGAAGAGCACGCCGGCGAGTGTGAACAGCAACGAGACTGCCGCCCAGCCAATCAAAGGGTCGACGGCGGCGATGCGGTTTTGCCCGCCAAATGCTGCGCCTAAGGAAGTAAAGACCAGCCAGACGGCGCCGACGCACACGAGTGAGACGATCTGATCGGGTGAGTCGATGAAATAGTTCAGGTAGTCGGGCATGGGTCCGCGCCGTGAAATTCAAAAGATCGATGCTTTCGGCGGCGCCGAACGTAAAGCCTTGGCGGACAAAAGCAACGATAAAACCAGTTGAAGCGGCCAGGTCGATCTTTTGCCTTGTCCTGGCTGAATCGGTCGGTTACCAAATTCACCATGTGCGGCATATTCGGTTTCATTGCGGCGCCGGGCGCCCCCGTCGGTCCGGCCACCGCGCGGCGTTTTTTGGAAGACCTGTTCCGCTTGTCTGAGCCGCGCGGCCGGGAGGCCAGCGGTTTGGCCATGGCCAGTGCCGGCGAAATCCAGATATTCAAACGCGGCCTAGCGCCGAGCCGGATGTTGAAGACGGACGAATACCGGCGGTTTCTGAGCGGGGCCCTGGACACCATGCAGGTTGATAAGGAGGGCCGGTTGACGTCGCCCTTCGCCGTCATCGGCCATTGCCGCATGGTCACCAACGGTGCCGAGATCGTACCTGGCAACAATCATCCGATCATCACCAGTCATTCCATCGGCATCCACAACGGTATCGTCACCAACGACGCCGCCTTGTGGTCGGCCCATCCGGATCTCGAACAGGCGCATGAGACGGACTCCGAGGTTTTGTTCCAATTGATCGACCGGCACACGGCGGACAGCGGTGATTTGAAATCCGGTATCGGTCAAGCCTTTGGCGAAATCGACGGCGCCGCCTCCGTCGCTTTTCTCCGCAATGATGCGCCGGTCCTGGGCCTGGCGACGAATATCGGCTCGCTCTACATGGCGTCCTTCAAGGACGGGCAGTTTTTCGCCTTTGCCTCTGAAGCCTTCATTCTGAACGGGTTTTTAGAATGCTCGGCCCCGGAACTACCGCCCGGCGGCACGGGCGCCGTACAGATTGCCAAGGGCAGCGGTTGCCTGGTGAATTTCGATGCACCGCTGCCGGAGGTCTTTGATTTGAATGGACCGGCCACGGCGAACGTCACAGCGAAGACGTCAGCCGGACCGGTGATGACCGTCCGCGACCGCTCCAACCGGGTCAGCGATATCAAGCGCTGCAGCCGTTGTGTCCTGCCCGAGACCTATCCCTTTATCGAGTTCGATGCGGACGGTGTCTGCCAGTATTGCCGTGACTACAAGCCCATGCCCCTTGCCGGCCATGATGCACTTGAGGCGGAATTGGCGAAACACCGGCGCACGGACGGCAGCCCCGATTGCATCGTCGCCTTTTCCGGCGGCCGCGACAGTTCCTACGGTCTGCATCTGTTGAAAAACGAATACCGCATGAACCCCATCGCATACTCCTATGACTGGGGCATGGTGACGGGGATCGCCCGGCGCAACCAGTCGCGGATGCTCGGCAATCTCGGCATCGAACATATTCTCCGCGCCGACGACATCCCGGCGAAACGCCGCTATATCCGAAAGAATGTCCTCGCTTGGACGAAGCGTCCGCACCTGGGCATGGTGCCCTTGTTTATGGCCGGCGATAAGTTTTTTTATGATATCGGCCGGCAATTGCGAGACGAACTGGACATTCCCTTGGTCATTTTCTGCGCCGGCAATGAACTGGAGCGGACCGATTTCAAGGGTGGTTTCGCCGGGGTTCGCGAGTCCATGCACGGCCAGCGGTTGTTCGCCTATTCCATCGCCAACAAGGTGCAGATCGCCTTATTTTATTTCATGCAGTACCTGAGGAACCCCGCCTACTTCAATGAATCCTTTATCGACACCTTACAGTCCTTCCGATCGACCTTCATTTCCGAGGACGATTTCCTCTACCTCTTTCATTACCTGCCCTGGGACGAGAAGATCATCGATGAGACCCTGATCGGTGAGTACGGTTGGGAGACGGCGGCGCATACGGACAATACCTGGCGCATCGGCGATGGGTATACGTCCTTCATCAATTATATCTATTACACCATGGCCGGGTTCTCCGAATTCGACACTTTCCGCAGCCAGGAAATCCGCAAGGGGCTGATGACCCGCGAAGAGGCCTTGGCCCAAGTCGCCGTGGATAACAAGCCGGACATGGGCGTGCTGTTGGAGTTTGCGCAACTCATCGGAATCAACTTGGAAGAAGTCATGACCCGGATAAACACGGCGAAGAAACTGTATTAGGGCCCGGCATGACGGATACCTCTTCCAAGCTCGACGGCAAGCTTTTGGAAGATACGGCTTGGAATTACGCCGCCTTTGCCGTCATGGCGGCGACCGGCGTCATCCTCAACTTTTTCATTGCCATTCGCTTCGGCATCGAGACCCTGGGCGTCTTCAATCAGATCTACGCCGTCTACATCGTCGCCGCGCACCTGGCCGTATTTGGCATTCATGACTCGGCCCAGAAGTATATCGCCGAACACGCGAACAATGCTGATGCCGGCGCGGCGATCGCCCGCACGGCGATCCTCTTGGCCGGTGGTATCGGCCTCGTCGTCGCCCTGGTGATTTATCTCGCCAGTGGATGGGTCGGCGGCATCGCCGACAGCGCGCCGGTGGGTTTGGGCGTCGAACTGGCGGCGCCGGGTCTGCTGTTCTTTGCCTTGAACAAGGTGCTCATGGGCATCCTCAACGGCGAACGCCGGATGAAAGCCTTCGCCCTGGCTCAGGGCGGGCGCGTGCTGGCGATCCTCGGTTTCGCCTTGCTGGTGGCCTTTAAGGACTGGCCCGGTTACATGCTCGGCGCCGCCTTCAGCGTTGCCGAGGTGTTGCTATTGCCGGCGCTGTTGATCATGGTGAACCCTTGGCGGCAGGGACCGGCGACGGGAGAGAATTCCCGTGAATGGTGCCGCAAGCATCTCGATTTCGGCGTCAAGGCGCTTCCCAACGGCTTTCTGGCGGAAAGCTACGTGCGCGTCGATGTGCTCATGCTCATGGTCTTCGTCGGCGACGCGGCGGTCGGCATCTATAGCTTCGCCGCCATGTTCATCGAGGGTCTCTATCAGGTGCCGGTGGTCATCCGCACCGTCGTCAATCCGGTCCTGGTGCGCCTCGTCGGCGCCGGTGACATGGGCGAATTGGCCAAGTTCGGGCGCAAGGTCATGGCCTTGAGCGCTGTTGTCTTCATCACCGCCGCCGGTTTGGCGCTGTTAATCTTCCCCTACCTGGAACCCTTCTTCCCGGCCGGATTGGTGAGCGGCGCCTATCCCATTCTGATCACCATATGCGTCGGCCTGGCGCTTTACGCCGCCTTCGTGCCCTTGGACTTTATCCTCATGCAGGCCGGCCAGCCCGGCTGGCAGAGTGGTTTGATGACCGTTAACATTTGCGTCAATGCCGCCCTTAATCTGACCCTCATTCCCATTTACGGCATCGAGGGCGCGGCCATGGCAACGGCAGCGGCCTTCGCGATCTCAAGCCTCACCCTCAACGTGGCCGTTTGGCACCGGCTGGGGCTGAGGGGTGGGTTGCTGTTCGCCGGAGTGCGGCAATGATCGAGGAGCCGCAGCGCACACCACTCGATGTCGAGCGCGGAATCGGCGAATGGCGAATGCTCGGTCCGTTCTATGATCACTGGAATGCCGCGCGCGGAGACAAGTTTGCGCCCAGTTTAGATGAATTTGACCTGCCGGGATTGGCTCTCAACATTATCCCGAGCATCATGATCTTGGACATCATTCCGCCAAAGCCGATCTTTCGCGTCCGGTTCTGGGGGACGCAACTGGTCAATGTCTACGGCCTGGAGTTAACCGGTCAGGAAATCGGTCCCGATCATCCCAATCGCTTCATGGTGAACTGTTGGTCACAAAGTCAGGAACTGGTGATATCGAAAACGCATAACGCCTTTGTTCTTCGTCTGACGATGGAATCGCTCCGGACCATCGATCTCGCGGTGCTCCGGCTACCGCTTTCCTCGGACGGCGTGGTGGTTGATGGCATCGTCACCTGTGACGATTTCGGCGACGAAAAAAACGCCTTCGTTCGATATTTTGAACAGAATTAGTATACGCGCCGGTATTGGGCATTACTTTGGATTAGCCGATCCCATGGGATGTTTCATCATGCCCGGCATTTTCCCGTGCATGCGTTTGTGCATTTCCGGCATCGGGCCATCATGATGCATCTTGTCTTTCACCTGAGAGCCAGCACCGGGGAAGCCGGCTTGCATCCAAGACACAACCTGCCAGATCTGATTTTCAGATAGCTGATCGGCAAAACCCGGCATGGGGACGTCGAAGGCGTCACCGCCGTTACTGATGACCCATAGATAATATTCGTCAATGGCCGGGAAATGCCTCAACATCATCCGGAGATTCGCCGGCTTCACCTCCATGTCGGCGGCCATATGTCCCTGGCCCATGGCGTTGGCGCCGTGGCACATGACGCAGTTCTTCTGGTAGAGCGTCATGCCGGCTGTGACATTGACTTGGGACTTCGCCAGAGGGTTCTTCCGGTCTTTGAATGCCGTCGGAATCTTGCCTTTCTCGTAGGCCTGGAAAGCCTTCGAGGGCTTGCCGCCCGGGCCGTGGGCAAGGACGCCGTCAAGCCGGAAGGGCACGCTCAAGGCTGATGCGATGAGGGCGAGCATAAGGACGCATTTCTTCAATGTCATTGCGTGGCGTCTCTCTTCAATTGTTAGAAAATACCATTCGCCTTCTGTAAGGCGCGAACGTATTTGACGATCTTTTCGATCTGCGCATCCGTAATGCCCTCGACCGGCGGCATGTCACCGAAGGGCCAGTGATGGGCGCGCGCGCCGCGCTTCGGCGCCAGATAGAATGCGCCGTCGCCGTGGTGGCCCGGATGATAGACCCGGTGCAGGAAGGTCGGCCCCTTGTCGGTACCGGCAGTATTGGCGCCGTGGCACGACGCGCATTTCACGTCGTAGGTCATCTTGCCGAGATTGAGGGCCGGTGACATTTCGGGAAGTTTTATGGATTTGAGGTCCAGAGATTTCGCACCGGCGCCGACAGTGCCGATCAGCACGACGCTCAGCATCAGGATCAATCCGGCCAGCAGCCTGTTCAATGCGTTCATATTTGCTCGCGCCTTTCCATTCGGAGAATACCGGACCCCTCCTATGGCGTTTCCAGCGGCTGGAAGGTCAAGCCCCTTTAAATGGGTTAAGGTGCGAATGAGGACCGCAGTTGCGCCGCCCAGATGCCGTCGACCTCGGCGATCACCCAGAGCGAACGGAACTCTCCCAGCACCGAGTCGTCTTCGCGGTGGCGCGTGAAGCGGACATCAAGATGGACCTTGCCCGGATCAGCGGCGATCACATCCAAGCGGTTCCAGACGCTGTGGTGCCAGCCGTCGCCGGCGCGGGCATGAAAGTCGGCGAGGTAATCGTCCGGCCCCGCCCAGGTCTGTAGGCGCCCGCCGGACAATCGATAATGGGGAAAATGCAAGGTCGCCGCCAGGGCAGCTTCGTCACCGGTGTTCAATGCCGCCACGTGCGCCGCCATTACTTCCTTTGCGCGGACAATCGCTTCGTCGATTTGGCCGGTCATTCTCGAGCCTCTATTCCGCCGCCGAGGCCTCCGAGACGGGCTCCAAATCCGACCCGGCGCGGGCCGGCAGGACGAAGGCGGCGAGGACGATGAAGCACGCCGCGATGGCCAACACGCTCATCACCTCGGAAAAGCCATAGCCGGCGGCAAGAATGGTCCGGGCGGCGATCAAGGACAGCGCGCCGACGACCAAATTGAGCATGAACTTAATCGAAAGAACCTTGGCCCGCCAGACATCGGGGACGTAGCGCGACATGACCGCGTCGGTGATGGGAATCTGGCCGAAGACGAAGGCCATGGCGAGAAGTGCCGCGCCGAATAGCGCGTAGTCCGCCTGCAAGGACATCAGCCCGATGAAGATGGGCTGGCCCAACGCCACGCAGATCAGCACATTCTTGATCGACCGTTTGTCGATGATCCGCCCGACCACCAGTTGCGAGAAGGCGGCGACGGCGTAGACGATGGCGGCCAACGTCCCGGTCAGCGCGATATCGGTGGTGACGCCAGGCATGGAGACCTCGAACATGCGCGGGATGATGAACGTCATGGCGCCGAAGACGAAGCCGCCCGCCGACGTCACCAGGGCGATGGCCAGCAGCGCCCGTTTCCAGCCCGGCGCGAAGCCGACGAGAGCTTTTTCGCGGGCCGTCGACGGCGGCGCCACGGCGCGGCCGGTGCGTGCAAATAGTCCGTAGACCGCGCCAATGCCGATCGAGATGATACCGGGAATAATAAACGCCAAGCGCCAGTCATAGGCGGCAAGGATAAAGCCGGTGATCAAGGGAGCCGCGGCGACGCCCATGTTGCCCCAGACCCCGTTGATGCCGAGCCGCCAGCCGACATTGCCGCCGCCTTCGATGACCATGGCGATGCCGATGGGATGATAGATGGCGGCGCAAATGCCGATGGCCGCCAATCCGAAGGCGATTTGCAGCGGCGTCGTCGCGAAACTGGTGGCGATGGCGGCGATACCGATACCGATGAAGAACACCGTGATCATGCCGTTGCGCGTCCATTTGTCCGCCATATGCGCGGCGATGGGCGCGCAGGCGCCGAACAGCACCAGCGAGGGGATGCCGTAGGGGATCATCTCCGCATAGGCGCCATCTGACGCCAGACCAAAAGCCAGACCGGCGCTGACCGCCGCCTTGGCGAAGATCAGCATGAACAAATGATCGGTGAAATGACCCAGATTGAGAAAAAACAGACGTAGTTTTGGCGCCGCCACGGTGGTTCCCCTTTAATACCCGTATCAGAGTTTTCCACGTTCGCTTAGCGTAGACAAGGTTCGCGCTGTGCAGAAGCCCGTGCGGCGGCTGCCTCGACATTGGCCACCGGGGCGTTAAAATGACATCTGGGAAGTGCCGATGTACGAGTTGGAGAATCACGTCATGAAAGGCTCGGCCGCCCGATTCGTTAGCCGCCTGACCACCAATACCCTGGCCCTGGTTCTCGCCGGCGGCCGAGGCGAACGTCTCGGCGCGCTCACGGACTGGCGGACAAAACCGGCGGTGCCTTTCGGCGGCAAATTCCGGATCATCGATTTCACGCTTTCGAACTGCATGCATTCCGGCATTCGAAAAGTCTGCGTGCTGACCCAGTACAAATCGCACTCCCTGATCCAGCACCTGTCGAGGGGCTGGACCCATATGAACACGGAACGTGGCGATTTCATTGATATCGTCCCGGCCCAGCAATGGACCGGCGATGATTCCTGGTTCCTGGGCACAGCCGACGCGGTCTATCAATCCCTCGACATCATCTCCGGTTACGGCGTCGAACATGTTCTCATCTTGGCCGGTGATCATGTCTACAACATGGATTACGGTGAGATGCTGGCCGAGCACGTCAACATGGGCGCCGATTTCACCGTCGCCTGCATGCCCGTCCCCATCGCCGACGCCGCCGGCCAATTCGGCGTAATGGAAGCCGTCGATTCGGGCCGTATCATCAGTTTCGAGGAAAAACCCTTGATGCCGAAAGCCATGCCCGGCGATCCCTACAAGGTGCTTGCGAGCATGGGCATCTACATCGTATCCAGCAACTATCTCAAAGAGCGCCTGCTGGAAGATGCGAACGACGAGAATTCTAGCCATGATTTCGGCCGCGATATTATTCCCAAAGCACTGGCTGACGGTGATCATCTGCTGGCCCATCAGTTTGCCAATCCGCATATGGGCCGTTCCCCCTATTGGCGCGATGTTGGCACCATCGACGCCTACTACAAGGCGAATCTTGAGCTGATCTCCGCCGAACCGCCCATGGATCTCTATGATCCGTCCTGGTCGACGGTGACTTATCAGCCGCAATTGCCGCCGGCGCATTTCATCGACGGCGGCAATATGCACGGGATTGAGGATTCCATGGTCAGCGGAGGTTGCGTCGTCATCGAATCCTTGCTCAAGAACTCGATCTTGTTCTCCAACGTCAAAGTTCATGCGGGATGCCAGTTGGACGGCGTGCTGGCGCTGCCGGGCTGCGAAATCGGCGCTGGGTCACGAATCACCAATGCGATCCTCGACAACCAATGCCAGGTGCCGCCGGCAACGGTCATCGGCGAGGATCCGGATCACGACAGGCAGCATTATGACGTCACCGAAGAAGGTGTCGTTGTCGTCAACCGCAAGCTCTTGGGTCAAGGTGAGAGCTATCTTCCCGGTGTCATGCCGCAGAACCCGTGCTGGCCGGGCCCGGTCGAATAACGGATATGATCAGGTCGGGAAAATCGGCGTGTGAACGCTGGCCAAGGCTTTTTCGATGGTAAAGTAGTCGACTTGGTGACGTTCGAGCATGGCTTTCTCGTCGGCACTGGAAAACACGAACTCGCCGAGCAGTTCCAGCCCACCGACCATGCCACCATTACCGTTCCAGCGCGGTTTCGCCCGCTCGCGAGGCACGAAATACAGCGAAACGCCGCCCATCTCATGGCCCGCCGCGATGAAGTTGGATGACAGGCCAGCGAGCCGGTCGGCATTGCCATCGGTCCATTTCCTAAGCCAAGTCGTAGCGGCGGAAACAACGTTGGGTACGGAACCGCGCCAAAGCGCCACGGCGATCGGATAGTCGTCGACGATCAACGGGTCGGAGTCCGTCTCCGGCGGCCGGAAAGACCGCTGTTCGAGCGGAAATACAGGATCCTTCGGCGGGCGGCGGAAGAACTGGAAATGCAGGTGATCGGGTATCGAGGCGCCGGCGTCGACGCCGTTATAGAAGCCGACATGATTGGGCAGGCGTTCAGCCGTCTCGCATAGGTCGCCGAGCAGCTGCGCCAATGGAACCCCGCCGACCTCCCGGCCATCCATGTCCCATTCCTGAGAGACGTGGTTTTCCGCCGCGATGACCACATGGTTGGGCATCAGGGGAAAGGGATTCATCCAAGCGTGGTAAATATCGTGGGTCATGCCGATCTCGAAACCGACCTGAGCGTTTTGCTGCTGCCAGCGGATGTTTTCGCGGCACAGGAAACAGCCGCCGTTAAGGTTTTCCGTATCCGGTGGTGGCGTCTGCACGCCGGAGCCGTTGAACCGTTTGGCACGTTTCGGGTTGTATTGAACGCGGAAGGTCGCCGTTGTTTTTTTGGGATGTGTGAACTGATGGCGTCGAACGCCACCGAGGTCATCCTTGATGAAACCGGTTTCGCGCTGATGCGCCTCAAGCTCGGCCAGCGCCGTGGCGAGACCACCGGAGGCCTGTTCCGCCTCGCGCAGGTGTTCATTCAAATCCGACCAGGAGCGGTTGTAATCCATCTCGTATCCGAATTGCGGTCTCTAAATGCTTCCCCGAATCTGCCGCCGGACTGTCGTCTTCGGCGTCGTCATCAATTCCTCAATAATCTAATGGTACGGCAGGTCAATTAATAATTTCTTCCCCGGTGGTCTTTGATATGTTGAATGCGGCTTCGGAATGGCTTGGAAACAGGAAATTTGCTCATGCGCGGCGACACCATAATCGTTGAAGAACACCATCGCCGGGCAGCCACGGATATCGCGCCTAAGCTGTTGGCGGCGCTCAATGCCGGTGACGGCAAGTATTCCATCACCGTGGCGGGTGAGTCGGGCAGCGGTAAATCGGAGACGGCGACCGCCATCGCCGAGGCCCTGGAGGCGGCGGGCATTGCCTGCATCATCCTGCAACAAGACGACTACTTCATCCATCCGCCGAAAACCAACGACAAGACCCGCCGCGCCGATATCGGCTGGGTCGGCCCCGGTGAGGTTCGGATCGATCTCCTGGATGCCCATTTACAGACCTTTCGCGACGGTGGGGAGACTATTGAGAAACCGCTGGTCGACTATGAGACTGACAGCATCGGCGAGGAAAGTCTCAACGTCGCCGGGGCGCGCATCGCCATCGCCGAGGGTACCTATACGTCGCTTCTCGAAAATGTCGATTGCCGGATCTTCATCGCCCGGGATTATGAGCAGACCCGTGCGCACCGGGAGAAACGCAAGCGTGACGCGGCTGAATTGGACCCCTTCATCGACGATGTCTTGAAGATTGAGCACGACATCATCTCGGCCCATCGGGCCCGCGCCGATGTCGTCATCAATGCCGATTATTCCATCGCTTCTATCAGCTAGTCAGACAATAGACGATTTCATGCATGTCATTTTTCTGAACCCCCAGGGGAACTTCGATCCGGCCGATTCCTATCTGGCCGAACACCCGGATTTCGGCGGCCAGTTGGTCTACGTCAAAGAGGTTGCCCAAGCGATGGCCGACCTCGGCCATCAGGTCGATATCATCACCCGCAAGATCAACGATCCCGATTGGCCCGAGTTTGCCGCCGAGAAGGATAGCTATCCAGGCTACGAGGACCGCCTGCGAGTTTTGCGGTTCCCCTGTGGCGGGCCCGAATTCCTCGACAAGGAACGGCTGTGGCCACATATGGGCGAGTTCGTTGACAACATGCTCGCTTTTTATGGCGAGGCCTTGCCCGACTTCGCCACCACCCATTACGCCGACGGTGGCTATTGTGGTGTCCTGGCGGCGCATCGCGCCGGTCTTCGCTTCACCTTCACGGGCCATTCCCTGGGTGCCCAGAAGCTGGACAAGCTGGGCACCACATCGGCCAATTGGTTAAATATGGAAAACCGGTTCAAGTTTTCCCGGCGTATCCAGGCGGAGCGCCTGAGCATGCAAGGCGCGTCTCGGATCATCGTCTCGACGGGTCAGGAACAAAACGAGCAGTATGCCCATCCGCTTTATCACGGCGCCATCGATGCGACCGATGACGGGCGGTTTTCGGTCATTCCGCCGGGCGTCAATGGGCGTGTCTTTTCGACCCAACCCGGCGATACCGACGCGTCCGTCAGGACGGCTCTCGATGCCCGCTTCGGCGACCGGCGTGGGCCGGTGACCGTGGTCTCGAGCCGGTTGGACGAGAAGAAGAACATCATCGGCGTCGTCAAGGCCTATGCGACAAATCAAATGCTGCGCAATCGCGCCGATTTGGTTCTCTGTATCCGCGGCGTCGACGACCCGGACCGTGACGTGGCCCGTTTGGGAGACGCGGAACAGATCGTGCTTCGCGAGATTCTCACGGAGATCGACGCTGCCGACCTGCGGCCGCATGTGCATTTTCTGAATATCCAATCGCAGGCCGAATTGGCCGCCAGTTTCCGGTATTTCGCCGGTCATGGTTCAGTTTTCGCCCTGACATCCTTTTACGAACCCTTCGGTCTTGGCCCCATCGAGGCGGCAGCGACCGGTCTCGTCCCGGTGGCGACCATGCACGGCGGGCCGACGGAGATTTTCGCCGATGGCTCCGGCGTCCTTGTCGACCCTTTCGATGCGGATGACATCGCCCGCGGTCTCTTGGATGGCTTCGACCGGCATGGCGAGGTTTCTGCAAAAGCCATCCGGCGGGTCGCGGAAACCTATACCTGGCGGCGTACCGCCGAGAACTATCTCGCCGCCATCAATGAGACCATGTCTGTCACGGCGTTGCCGATATCGACGCCGGCGGCGCTCGACGCGGGCGGTCGGATTACCGACTATTTGAGTGAGATGTAAGAAGGCGCCGGCTCCAGCGGCGGCAGTGGGCGTGTTTTTCCTTGCGCCGGTGAGGGATTTTCATTAGAAATCGTCGCTTCCAAAAATGGAGTGGACGCGGACCCGGTCGGCGGCATCTTTTTTTTTTGGAGGTAACGCATGGTTCAAGCACCATCCCAAAAGGGTCCCAATGGCACTCTGCAGGGTTTTTCCTTAGCTGATTCCCTTCGAGATTTTTCCGTTGATGCCTTAACCCGGCTTCGAGACAATGCCTTCGATGGAGTCGGTGTCTCGCGCGAGACTTATGGCTCCAGCGAGACGGCGGCCTTCGATCAAATGGAAGCGCATGCCCGCGACGCCGGTCTGGAAGCCGAATGGGACCCGGCAAGAAATCTAGTTATTCGATTGCCGGGCGACGATCCGACTCTGCCGGTCGTCGCCACCGGCTCGCATCTCGACAGTGTGCCCGAGGGCGGCAATTACGATGGCGCTGCTGGTGTTGTCGCTGGATTGGCTGTCTTGATGGCGGCGAAACAACTCGGTGGCCGTCAACGTACGATGGAGGTCTATGCACTGCGTGGTGAGGAAAGTGCGTGGTTCGGGGGGCCTTGTTATTTCGGCTCCAGGGCGCTGTTCGGAAAGCTCACGAAAGACGATTTTGCGTCGCCGCATCGTGATGGCACGAAGACCTTGGAGGATTGCATGCGCACGGCCGGCGCCGACATTGGGTGTTTAAAAAGTGGCGCACCACTGCTCGACCCGGCCCATTTGGCTTGTTGGTTGGAACTGCATATTGAGCAAGGCCCCGTCCTGATCGCGCGCGACAAACCGGTCGGTATCGTCACCGGGATTCGCGGCAATCATCGTCATCGCCGTGTGACCTGTTACGGCGAGGCGGCCCATTCCGGCGCCGTGCCACGCTGGCTTCGCCATGACGCCGTGCTCGCCATGTCGGATCTGATGGTGCGGATCGATGAGCATTGGCGGGTGCTGTTGGAGTGGGGCGAGGATTTGGTCGTGACCATGGGTATCGTTGAGACCAACGCGAAAGAGCACGCTATCTCGCGGGTGCCCGGCGAAGTGTCCTTTGCTTTGGAGTACCGCAGTCAGGAACTGAAGACGCTTAAATCTTTCGAAACGCTCATTCAGTCGGAATGCGATCAAGTGGCGTCAAGGCGCGGCGTACGGTTCGACCTCGGCGCCCCGGCGCTGACCCAACCGGCGACCATGGCGACGGGCATGATCGAGTTGCTGCAATCGATTTGTGAACAAGCAAACACTCCCCACGAGATCATGGCGTCCGGGGCCGGACATGATTCGTCCGTGTTCGCCAATGCCGGCGTGCCGGCGGGCATGATTTTTGTCCGCAATGATAAGGGCAGTCACAATCCCCATGAGGCCATGGAATTTTCGGATTTCTTTCTGGCCACGGAAGTTCTGGGCGGCGCCATGCTTGCCGCCGCGGCTGGACAAGCGGAGTATCGCTAAATGAGCACATATGAAACACGCGCCTCGCAAACGGCTCGGATCATTGTCGGCAGCAAGTCCGTTTATACGCGAAGCGGCGGCGAAGCATTTTTCTTCTCTTCGGGATGGGCCAGTCCGGTCTTTATCGATGGTAAAAAACTGATCTCCGCGCCCGCCGACCGAGGCCTGCTTGTCGATATGGCCATCGACTGCATCACCGAGAATGTCGATCTGGGCTCTCTGGATGCCATCGCCGGGTGTGAGTTGACGGGCGTGCCGTTCGCGACACTGATCGCGGACCGGCTGAACAAGCCGCTTGTCTTGGTTTGCAAGCAAAGCAAGGGCTTTGGCCGGCTGGCTCAGTTCGAGGGCAGTTTCGAGCCCGGCGCGCGGGTGCTCTTGGTCGATGATCTGGCAACGGACGGCGTCAGCGAGCAAACCTTCCGCGCCGCCTTGCAGCGCGCCGAAGCGGAGGTTTCGGGGACATTCGTGCTGATCGATTTCAGCGTCTTTCCGACAGATCATCACTATCTGTCGCTGGCAAAGCTCAATGACATCGTTGATATGGCCGAGGCCAAAGAATACCTGGGCGGACGGGAAATTGACGAAATCCGGAAGTTCGCTGGTGACGCCCCCACCTGGTCGCGTCACCACGGCGGTATCGGCGGTCTGCGGAAGACATGAAAAAGGGCCGCACCGGGAGGTGCGGCCCTGATTTTCGTGGTCGTATGAGGGGTTGGACTTAGAAGCCCATGCCGCCCATGCCGCCCATGCCGCCCATGTCAGGGGCACCGCCACCCGCCATCGGCTCATCCTTCTTCGGCTTCTCGGCGACCATGGCTTCGGTCGTGATCAAGAGGCCGGCGACGGAAGCCGCATCCTGCAGCGCCGTGCGGACAACCTTGGCCGGGTCAATGATACCGGCTTTGAACATGTCCTTGTATTCACCGGTCTGCGCATCGAAACCGAAGGCATTGTTCTTCTGTTCGCTGAGCTTACCGGCGACAACGGCGCCGTCGCTGCCGGCGTTTTCGGCGATCTGACGCAGCGGTGTCTGCAGCGCCCGGCGGACGATGTCGATACCGACTTTCTGATCGTCATTGCCCGGTTCGGTCTTATCGAGAACCTTACCGGCATACATGAGGGCCGCGCCACCACCGGTGACGACACCTTCTTCGACCGCGGCACGGGTCGCATGCAACGCGTCGTCGACGCGGTCCTTGCGTTCCTTCACTTCGATTTCCGAAGCACCGCCGACGCGGATCACGGCAACACCGCCGGCCAACTTGGCCAGACGCTCTTGCAGCTTTTCGCGGTCGTAGTCGGAAGAGGTTTCTTCGACCTGGGCACGGATCTGAGCGCAACGGCCCTGGATCTCTTTCTTCTTGCCCGCACCTTCGACGATGGTGGTCTCTTCCTTGGTGATGGAAATCCGCTTGGCGGTACCCAGCATGTCCATGGAGACGTTTTCGAGCTTGATGCCGAGATCTTCGGAGATCACCTGACCGTCGGTCAGAATGGCCAAGTCTTCGAGCATCGCCTTGCGGCGATCACCGAAGCCCGGCGCCTTCACTGCGGCGACCTTCATGCCGCCACGCAGCTTGTTGACGACCAAGGTGGCCAATGCTTCGCCTTCGATGTCTTCGGCGATGATCAACAGCGGACGCCCACTTTGGACGATCTGCTCGAGAACCGGCAGCATGGGCTGCAGGCCGGAAAGCTTCTTCTCATGGATGAGAATGAAGGGGTTTTCCATTTCGCAGGTCATCTTGTCGGCGTTGGTGATGAAGTACGGCGAGGTGTAACCCCGGTCGAACTGCATGCCTTCGACGACATCGAGTTCCGTGTCCAAGCCTTTGGCTTCCTCGACCGTGATCACGCCTTCGTTGCCGACGCGCTCCATGGCCTGGGCGATCATGTCGCCGACTTCGACGTCACCGTTGGCGGAGATGGTGCCAACCTGGGCAATCTCACCGGACGTGTTGACCTTCTTCGACGCCTTTCTGATGGCGGCGACGACATCGGTCACGGCGAGATCGACGCCGCGCTTCAGGTCCATGGGGTTCATGCCGGCGGCGACGGCCTTGGCGCCTTCCTTGACGATGGCCTGGGCCAGCACGGTCGCGGTGGTGGTGCCGTCACCGGCTTCGTCGGCGGTCCGGGAAGCGACTTCCTTGACCATCTGGGCGCCCATGTTCTCGAACTTATCGGAAAGTTCGATATCCTTGGCGACGGTGACGCCGTCCTTGGTGATACGCGGTGCGCCGAACGCTTTGTCCAGCACGACATTGCGGCCCTTCGGGCCCAAGGTCACTTTCACCGCTTCAGCAAGGGTGTCGACACCCGCGAGCATACGCGTGCGGGCATCCGTCGAAAATTTGACTTCCTTAGCAGCCATTGTTCATTAACTCCGTTACTCAATAATTCCGAGGATATCGGACTCTTTCATGATCAACAGTTCCTTGCCGTCAACCTTGATTTCCGTACCCGACCATTTACCGAAGAGGATTTTGTCACCCTTCTTCACGTCGAGAGGCGTCACCGTGCCGTCTTCGGCTTTGGCGCCACCACCGACGGCTTTAACTTTGCCTTCCATGGGCTTTTCCTGAGCAGTGTCAGGCAGGATGATACCTCCCGCCGTCTTTTCTTCCTGCTCAACACGCTCGACAAGAACGCGATCATGCAGCGGACGAAACTTCATCGTCTCTTCTCCTTGAATATCTTTGAAATTCAACAGTTTACCAAAGGCTACTAGCACTCGCCCTTGATGAGTGCCAGGGATTTAGTCTTGCCGGGTAAGGAAGTCAAGGCTCACGGAGTATTTTTTTTAAAAAAACGTATGGAATTAGCGCCGATTGCCGATTTCCGGGTGTTCGCGGAAGGTCTTTACCGGCCAGATAGCCGTTGTTAAGCGTCTGAAACGATAGGTTTTCAGTGGTTTTGCGATGGTTGGCAAATTTCGGTAATAGGCGATAATCACGCCGTTCGGATTTTCGGCGATAAACTGCCGTTCCTTACGCCTGTCGAGGCCGATTTCAGCAATGGGTTTTCTGAGTCGTCCGGCAAAATGGTATTGACCGTAGTATTTGCCGAAATCGCCGATCGGCTTACCGGCGTCCTCATAGGCCTTCAAATCATGGGCCAGCGGCGCCAAGTCGTAGCGGGTGTGCAAAAATGGTGCCGCCGCCAAATAGAGCACTACGGCGGCGGCGGCGGCGGTCACCGTGAGGCAGCGGATTTGGCTGGCTAGCGATGCCGGGCGAAGCAGGACCAAGACGGCAATAACGGCGAGCAGGCCACCCCACTGATGGTTGATCCCGGCGATGGTTTCCTGAATGCGACCGGTGACGGGCAGGGTGGGGGATGCGAGCAGCGACAACCCAAGAGCCAGCGCGGCGCCAACCGGCAACCAAGGACGCTTTTCGCCGACCGCCTCCGGACTTGTGGTCAAGAGAAAGGTGGCAAGCAACGCCAACGCCGGAAATTCCGGCAATAAATAATGCAATTGCTTGCCGCTGATCAGCGAAAACACGATGAACGCGGCAAGGAACCAGATTACGCAGAGACGGACGCCGCCATCGCTAAACCCTGCACTCAGTCCGCGGCAGGCTTTCCACAACACCGGCCAGATCAGCCAAGGCAGGATGAGCGCCGGCAGCACCGCCGCGTACCACCAGAACGGACGGGCATGGGCAAAAGATTTGACGATGCGTCCTGCCGATTGCCCCCAGAAGATGGCGTTTCTGTATTCCTCGCCGCCGGTCAGCCCCGCCGGTACCGCCCAGCAAAGACCGATAGCGACGCCGAGGAAGACACTGACACCGACCCCGGCGAACCATCGAGGCAGGGAAATGGATGCACCGCCAGTGAGCCCGGGCAGCCACCAGGGCGCCGTGAGCGCAACGGGCAGAATGTGCAGCAAGATCGCTGGCCCCTTGGCCAGACCGCCGAAGCCGATGGCGATGCCGGCGGCGATGAAACCACGCCAACGCCCTGTCCGGGCCGCCATGACAAGCCCGATGAGCGCCGCCAAGGTGAAGAAAGCCAGTATCATGTCGAACATGGTGAGTGTCGTGAAGAGCGTCCAGAAGACGCAACCGAACAGCATCATCGGCGCCCAATCGGCGATCTCCGGCCGCTCGGGCCAGAGGATTCGGGCCAGCCGGGCGGTGAAGAACAGGCATCCAAGCCCGAACAACGGCGCCACCAGGCGCGGCCACCATTCATTGACGCCGAACAGATGCCATCCGCCGGTCATCAGCCAGAACAACAGCGGCGGTTTGTGGCTATAGGGCTCGCCGTTCAGATGCGGTACCAGGTAATTGCCCTGCAACCACATGTCCCAAGCGACCGCCAGATAGCGGGTTTCATCGACCGGCAGCAGCGGCCGCACGAATAGGGCAATGCCAACCACGGCCAACCAAAGACCGGCGGCGGCATGCAAACCGGTAAACCGGTTGCCCAAATGTGCAGGGATGCGCTCAGTCATCTCCGTCGAGTTCGCGCTCCGTATCGTCATCCAAATGTTTGCCGTGACGATAGTGGCGGTAAAGATAGGCGCCGAGCAAGCCGCTGATCACAAACAATACGGCGCTCAAGGCAATCCGCCATTCCGTATCGACTGTGATACCGCTACCGACTAGGGCGAAGATTGCCGTTTGCGGGATATAGCCGATGGCCGATCCCAGGATAAATGCCCAGGCCGGCACGCTGGAGACCCCGGCGGCCAAGTTGGTCAGGAGGTTGCTGCCGGCCGGAAGAAACCGGATCAGCAAGGTCATGGTGAAAGGGTTTTCGCTGAGAAAACCGTCAATTCGGCGAACCTTGCCTGGGAACCGGTTGGCGATAAATTCGCGGCCCAAGAATCGCGCGTAGGAGAATGTAATCACGCATCCGATTGCCGTCGCCACAACGCCGAGGGCCAAACCAGTAACGAACCCGAAGGCATATCCGGCTAGGAAAGAGACCACCTGGCGCGGCAACCCAACGGCCGTGAATAGCCCACCGAGGGCGACAAACAACAACTCACCGGTTAATCCCTGGCCGCGAATGTCGGAATCGATCCAGGCCTTGTCGAAGACCGTATCCAATTGCAAGGCGCGGATGGCAAAGCCGATCAGCACCAGGGAGGCCAGGAATACGAGGCCGCGTAGCATGGCACGGGGGCTCATTGATCGGCCTCGGAATCAGCTTCGGTGTCGATTTCGGGGTTGATCGGACGGCGTTGCAGCCACATGACGCCGAACAGATCAACGATGCCGACCCAGACCCGGTTCCAAACGCCATACTTGGACGTTCCCCGTTCGCGGGGCCGGTGATTGACGGCCACGGATTCGACCTGCCCACCGGCGCGCAGTATCAACGCCGGCAAGAACCGATGCATGTGATCAAAGCGCGGTAGGGCCAAAAAGTCGGCCCGGGCAAAGACCTTCAATCCACAGCCCGTGTCCGGTGTGTCGTCCTTGAGCATCGCCCGGCGGACACCGTTGGCGACTTTCGAAGACGTCCGCTTGACCCAGGTGTCGCGGCGCTTCGCCCGGCGCCCGGTGATCATCAACGGGTCATCACCGTCCAATTCCCTGTAGCGGGCCAGCAAGGCCGGTATGTCGGCCGGATCGTTCTGCCCGTCGCCGTCCAGGGTGGCGATCAACGGCGCCCGGGCCGTCGTGACACCGGTGGCGATGGCGGCGCTCTGGCCGCAACAATCCTGATGGCGGACGGCCCGCAAGGTTGGCAATTCCGCCATCAACCGCTGCAAGATATCCGGCGTTGAATCGGCACTGCCGTCGTCCACATAGACGATTTCGTAGCACCGGCCTGCGGCATCCAGGGCGGCACCAATCTCACCGATCAAAGGCTCGATGTTCTCGGCCTCGTCCTTGACGGGCACGACGACGGAAAGTTCGGGTGTAGGTTCAGATGCGACCATGAGAAACCGGTTTAATATCAATCACTAACATCGATGCCGCTGGGCCAAAGCCAGTGCGCGCCCGCTTTTACACCGCTGCTTCCCGATCAGCAACGGCGCAGTTGACGCCGGTTCATCGGGCGCCGCCGGAATCATCGCATGAGATAAAGGCCGATTTGCATATTATCGCACACGATTGTCGCGAATATTGGATAAGCTGGCTCTTAAAATGGCACCCCATATGGTGTAGACTGCGTTGGGGCTTACCGTATATGACGAACCGTGCGGCTTCAATAAATGGGGATAATTCATGAAATTGAACCATCAAACGGTTGCCCGCGCCTTGCTTTGGGCGTTTGTCACTGCCATCGCCGCCGTCGGCTTTTCCTTCGACACCTCATCGGCTTTCGCGCAGAAAAAGCCGAGTAAGTGGTTCGACAACGCAAAGGCGAAAATTTCCACGACCCTTGTGGGTGATGGCGTCGGCACGGATATCGCGGTCGGCGCCAACGGCAACGTCTGGGCCTTGAGCGCCAAGAAGGTCACCGGCGGTTTCCAGGTGGTGCGCTGGAACGGCAAGGCATGGAAGGACATGAAATGGAAGAACGGGACGGCGACGGGCGTCCGCATTGCCGTCAATCAACTGGGTAACGGCATCTGGGTCAACGACAAGAACGAGGTCTTCACCTGGTTCGGCTCCCTGTTTACGAAAATGAAAATCAAGGGCACTGATGTCGCCAGCGGCGGCAAGGATCAGTTCTGGGTTCTCGGCACGCAAAAGGTTAAGGGCGGGTACCCCATTTACAAATTCAGTAAAAACAAGCTGACCAAGTTCGGCGGCGCCGCCGTCCGTATCGCCGGCGAACCGACGGGCGATCTTTGGGCGATCAACGACAAGAATGTCATCTGGCATCATAACGGCGAGGCATGGGCTAGGGTGCCGGGCAGGGGGAAAGATATTTCGGTTGGCGCCGATGGGTCTGTCTGGATGATCGGCTTGAAAAATTCGCCTTACCGCTGGAACGGGCAGATATGGCTTAGGTATCGGGGCAAGGTGGTGGCCATCGCCGTCGATCCCAGCGGCCTGCCGTGGGTCATCGACCTAAAAGATGGAGCGATCCTGGCCGAGAAACGTTCCGCCTCGATCACTGCCAAGCTGGTTGACCCGCTGCTTCAAATCAAATGGATCGCCGATCAGAAAGCCGCCGCCATGGCGGAACGCCAACGGATTGCGAAACTGGAAGCGGCGATCGAAGCGAAGCGCAAGGCGGAAGAGGCGAAGGCCGCCGCCGAAGCGAAGGTTAAAGCCGCGGCAGAAGTCAAGGCGGCCGCGGCGAAAGCCGCCGCGGACATCGCCGCATCCGAAGCCGCAGCTAAAAAGGTCGCCGCTGCCGCAAAAGCGGCGCTGGCAAAACTCAAAGGGCCGAAACCGCCAAGCGGATATATGCTGCCGGAATTCTGCGGCGGCATTGGTCAGAAGCCTTGTGAACTGTCACGGGCCTGGTATCTGGGCAAGGTCAATCGGCCGAAACCCAGCGGCGCCTTCTGGGATCCGCGCAAGGGCGGCGAATACTGGAAATGCCCCAGCAACCGGCCGCGCCGAACGCTGTATGCGGTCACTGATAAACGGGCCTGCGCGACCAAGTCGCTTTGGCCCTTCGAAAAACTTTCGCCGGCGAAATTCGTCGCCAAGGCGACCTACCCGAAACCGTCCGGTGCCTTCGTCGATATCCGCAAGGGCGGGCAATATTGGAAATGTCCGACCGGGTTTTGGCGCAATCTGAACCCGGTGACCGACAAGGCCGCCTGCACGGTCAATGTCGGCAAGAACTGCGATGTCGGCAACATCGCCATCGCAGGTGCGTTGTTCAAGGGCGAGGATATCACCAAGTACAAGTGCTACAAAAAATTGGACTGCGGTTACGAGAAGGGACGGCCCTGTCAAATCACCGAGCGCATCCCGTCGTGTAACAAGAAGCTCGTCGAAGATTTCATCGACAACACGTGCATTACTGCTCCCCTGGCGGCATGCCTGACGATCGTACGGA
>Ga0315336_1002667_pt1 | contig 26394 bp, 29 predicted proteins | sample ASW5metaG_FD_204512 | JGI IMG/M metagenome (GOLD analysis project Ga0315336, IMG submission 204512) | Ammonia-oxidizing marine archaeal communities from Monterey Bay, California, United States - ASW #5 | ecosystem: Environmental > Aquatic > Marine > Intertidal zone | place: USA: California... | reverse complement strand
TGTAGCTGCCATCGTTGTCGTATCCGCGAACGAAGCGAAACTCAGACTCGTCGGCGACAAAGTCACAGAGCTCACTCCTTGAGTCACCGTCACGGACGCTGTCGCGCTAACAGAACCTGACGTAGCTGTGATCGTCGCCGTGCCGTTCGCTACGGCGGTCACAAGGCCAGCCGATGAGACCGTCGCCTTTGTCGTGTCCGATGTAGTCCACGTGACCGTTGGACTCACGATCGTACTGTCGTTTGCGTCCCTCACGGTAGCCGAGATCCAGGCTATTTCCGCGAACGAAGTGAGACTCAGACTCGTCGGTGACAGAGTAACAGAGCTCGCTACTTGAGTGACCGTCGCGGTCGCTGTCTTACTTACTGAACCGGATGTCGCGGTGATCGTGGCCGTACCGTTCGCTATTGCAGTCACGAGTCCAGCCGATGAGACGGTCGCCACCGATGGCGAGGAGGATGCCCATGTCACAGTCGGACTTGCGATCGTACTGTCGTTTGCGTCCTTCACTGTAGCTGCCATCGTTGTCGTATCCGCGAACGAAGCGAAGCTCAAACTCGTCGGTGACAGCGTCATAGAGCTCGCCACTTGAGAGACGGTCACAGTTGCTGTTTTGCTGGCTGCTCCGGATGTCGCGGTGATCGTAGCCGTACCGTCTGCTACCGAAGTCACCAGACCCGCAGACGATACCGTCGCTTTTGTGGTATCCGAGGATGCCCACGTCACAGGGGCTCCAATCATGGTGACCCCCGCATGGTCCTTGACGGTCGCCGTGAGACTCGCAGTATCGCTCACTGACGAAAAGGACAGCGACGTGGGTGAGAGTTCGACAGTATCAGCGACCCGCGTGACCGTAATCGAGAGTTCCTTAGTCGTTGTCTGAGCATCCCCGCTCGTCGCCTGGAGCGTGACGGTGCTCGTATCCGTAGCGGTTGGTGTGCCGGCGATCGTGTCCGCGTTGAGTGTAAGTCCAGCTGGTAATGTTCCAGCACTGACGGACCACGTGTATGTGCCGTCTCCTCCCGTGGCAGTCAGTGTGTCCTTATAGAGTGAACCCACTACGCCATCCGATAGCGAAGTTGTCGTGATCGAGAGCGTTCCGTGAATGGAGATCGAGAGTTCCTTCGTCGCTGTCTGACCGTCGCCCGTCGTTACCTGCACCGTGAACGTGCTCGTAGCGGCAGCGGTCGGTGTACCAGAGATCGTGTCAGCAGACAGCGTTAGCCCATCCGGCAGCGTGCCCGACGTTATCGACCAGACGAACGTGCTATCACCTCCAGTCGCGGTGAGCGTGGTCGCGTAGGCAGTATCGACAATACCAACTGGTAAAGACGCCGTTGTCACGGACAGCTCCGGCAACACCTTGATCGAGAGTGGTCTTGTGGCGATCTGGCCGTCCACGCTCGTCACCTTTGCTGTGAACTCGCTGGTGCCGACAGCGGTCGGTGTGCCGGAGATCGTAGCACCGACTAGCGTGAGTCCGGCGGGTAACGTTCCGGCGCTGATCGCCCATGAGTACGTACTTCCTGCGCCCGCAGCACTCAACGTCTGGCTGTACTCTGTTCCGACCCCTGTCGTCGGCAATGCAGTCGTCGATACCGTCAACGCATCAGCGCAATCCAACACGATTGCGTCACTGATCGGATATGAGACAGGCAGTTCAACAGCCCGTCGCGCGATTTGCTGTGCATCAACGATATTGGTCTGACCGTCGTTGTTCACGTCACCGTGCGAACGCATCCGGTTCGATGTAGTCACTGCAAGATCGATTAACCATCGCGCGATCTGTTGTGCATCGATCACGTCAACTGCGTCACCGCCCGTGACATCCCCTAGAATCCCTCCGGCGTCGATACAAATCGATACGCTGTTTGCCACGCTGCGCGACAAGAGATCGCCTCCGCTCTCGCTGCCCGTTGCAAGTATGCTGAGTGCCACGACCGTGGAGCCTGCAGTACTTGCATCGAACGACAGGTTCATCGCGGTAAATGAACCTGTTGTGCCAGTCGTGCTGAGGAGGTTGGCTTGGAACGTGCCGCCCGCGACGGCGTCCTCGTTCACTTCGATCGTCCCAAACGTGCCAGCACTCCACGACGTATACCCGACTACGGCGGTGTCCCATGTCACACGGAGTTGTAAGCTCGCGAGATTGAGCGCATCGGCGTTCGTCATATCGACGAGCACAGGCAGCGTGATCTGCGCGCTCGGTTGCAGGACCTCTTGGCGGTTCTCACCGAGCGATACCGCAATGTGCTGCGCTGCGAGCGAGCCCGTGCCGAGTTGCAAGGCCGTAGCAAGCAAGAGCAGGGCACCGACACGTGTACGGAAACTCACCGTGCGCCTTCTTGTATCAGCTCACGGTTCTCGTAGAGTTGAGCCGGTGGAATCTCAGCGCCGACACTGGTGGCGACAACATAGAGATGGACAGTAAGGTCCCCGGTCCTTAACGCTCTTGGGGTCGCGAAGCCTAGCGTGATCGCGATCGGTTCATCGAAGCCGTCGACCGCAAAGCCCGCGATCGGGAGCCCTCCGTTCTCTGTCGCTGCCCGGTTGAAGAAATGCGTATGAGTCTCCGGTACAGAAACAGATGCCAGCCTCAAGGTCTCGTGATCGAACTCCACGACTCCTTGATAGGACGAGAAGTCGACATCGCGTCCCTCTAGGACTACATGCACCGTCTGTCGGCCAGCAGCGTATGAGCCGACCAGCAAACGAGCGTGGACACCATCCGGTAGCCACTCGCCGAATGCGTCGTACGATGTGGGGTCCACGATTGAGTCACCACTCGTGCAGGCAACAACAGCCAGTGCTATGAAGGTCCACACCCTTCTGCGTAGGGTGGAACGCTCCTTAGCGGCGGGCGAATAACGCATCAGTTGCTCACCGTCACGTCGTGCTTACGGGTCGTGACCTTATCGAGAACCGATAGTCACTGAGTTCCTGAGGCTTTATGTTGTGCAGGAGTTCAGTGAGCGCCCGCTCCGGAACTTTAGCGTGCCCGAGCTTCAGCTCCTTTTTGACATCATCTAGCAACTCGTCGATTAATGACAACCGAGGGTTCCTCCGTTACCTGCAGTCATCTGGACCTCGTGGGGATATGATAAGGCTTGAGTATCCCCAACTCCTCCCCCGAGTCCGGCAGTGCTCTCCCAACGTACTAGCCTGATCGGAGGTGTGAAACACTGCCGGATAGCCGGGTGTGGCGGATGCCACGGAGGGACTAGGGGCTAGTTGCCGCGTGCACACTACACTTCTGCGGGACGGCCACCTCCGAACGATGGGGGTGGCTGTCTGCCCGAACGACGCTAGATCACGATCGAGTAGTTCACTTCACGCGTATCACCCACCCACCTCCGCCCAACATCCCCGCGTACTCGTCGACCTGGTCAGCAGCCTCGTCGTCGAGCATGTCCCGCACTAGCTCCAACAGCACGGCGGGTCCCTCCGAACCGGTGCCCTTACCGGTGATGACGTGGACAACGCTTCCGGCTGAGATATGGGAGTGGGTGGTGATGAAGTCCCGCAGGCGTAGTTGAGCCTGGGCGGTTGTGAAATCGTGCAAGTCGAGCGTGGCGACGGCCATCTCGCTCAAGAGTCGGGCGATGCCGGTCAGGCTGGGCGGTGGAGTGGGGGCTTCCTGTTCCAGTCGCTTTCGGCGTTTGCTCATGTTACGGAGGGGGCTAGGAGTTATCCGACACCTGTGATATCAGATCTGCCAGCATCCTCTGGTCATCACTGGCACTCTCAAGGATCCGATCAGCGACTTCCTCTATTTGGTCGACGGGCACTTCCCCGGCTGACTCTTTTAGCTGAAGACGCCTTAGCGAGCCGAGTGCCTGACCTACTTGTATCGACCTTTTGATAAGTTGCTGACCTGTTGTCTCTAGGGCCAACGTCGCGTCTACGACCACACTGTCAGCCTTCGCTGAGAGGGTTGATAGGCGCTGGATTTCCTCTTGATCACGAGCACCTTGTTCGAGAACAGAAACCCTAGCCTCGCACTGATTAAAGAAAGCGAGCAGGGCCGACTCCTGCTTATCAATTTTTGCCGAAGCTTCGGAGAGTTTGGCGTGGAGGTTCCGAGCAATCAACAACTGGGAGGCAATAACCCCCTCCCCCCCGTCTTGTTGCTGCCGTTCTTCAAAGTAGGAAGCTGATCGGTGGGCTTGGTTCTTGGCTCTCGTTAGCGAACGTTTCCGGGTTGCCCATTCCGTACCCTCGCCCAAAAGACTCTCACGCTGATTCTGAATATCCTGCCGGAATCCCTTCGCAATTTCTCTTTGCAGCCGGTGCGGCGCGGCCACTAGGCTATTGTATTTCTGGACACCCTCACGGTATGGCAGCCATGAGAGGATGAGGGCCAGAACGAGGAAAATGACAGTACCAACCCCCCATACAATTACTTCAGTGAACAACCATACATTTAAATCAGTGAACAATAGGAGAGAAACTGCCACGAGGAATAATGAGCGCAAAAACCACTTCCGGAACTCCTCCTTCTGGAACTCCTCCCACCAGCGCATGAACTCGAATTTCGGCTTCAGATCTGGCGCGTAGGCTGCCACGAACCCATGCACGTCAGTGGCATCAAATGTCTCTGGGACATTCAGTTCCGGTTCTTCTATACCCATGCGGTATTCTGCTCCGCCCCACTCAGGCCCGCAACTCAGGATGCGCAGAACTCTGTTGGTAGGCTCAGCGTCAGTGGCTGTGGATAGGTGTGGCTGGGTGCCACGGAGGGAGGGCTGGGTGGCTAGTTAGTCGATGACATCCCTAATCCAATGTTCCTCAGGACGGGGAGTGAGTGCCTGACCATAGATCATCAGCTACAACTACTGGTTCATATTTCCCGACACCGACATACTCCAACAGCCGATTCCTACTGACACAGAGGGAGATCTCATGAAGCTCAATGTAAAGGCGCTGGCCATGACGTCCGCTATCGCGTGGGGCGGTTGCTTACTGTTTATCGCAGTGGCCAACCTTGTTTTGCCCGTGTACGGGGAATCGTGGCTGCAATTGGCGCAGTCGATCTATCCCGGGTACAACGGGCCAGCCGGCCTCGGGTCGGTGATAATCGTGACGCTCTACGGCGCGTTGGACGGAGCAGTGCTGGGCACGGTGATCGCGTGGCTGTACAACAGGTTTGCTGCGGCGAATCATGAGACAACGGCCGCCTAGGAAATTAAGTGGATGGCCCCGAAAAGGGGTCCCCTACCAGCTTCAAAATTTTGCAGAACATTTTTTCGAGGCTGGGACTCCTACGACTTTAAAAATTGAAAATCGCCTGCGCAGAACCGTGTTTATGGGTTCGGCGTCAGCGGTGGTGGAATAGGCGCGTTCTAACAAAGCGATTGCTGCAGTCGCGGTAGACATCAGGCTCGCGCGCTTCGCCCGCGGTCACCACATTAGCCACGCAGCAGAATCGCAGATCCGTTAGACCGCCATTTGGTCGCATGAGGAGCCCCCCTCACCACGGGCATCTGACGCGTTTTGGAGATAGAATGGAGCAGGCGGGTTCGACGCACAACGACCTGATTAAAAGGGAATTCACTAGGCAGGCTGAAGCCTACGCGAGCAACCCGACAATCGTCGACGCGGAGTGGGCCGCACGGCTGGTGGCTTCGGTGCGGCCGGGCGCGGACGCCCGAGTTCTGGACATCGCGACAGGGCCAGGCTATGTGGCGCTGGCCTTCGCCACCGTGACCGACCAGGTGGTTGGAGTCGACCTGACGGATGCACCGCTGGCAATCGCCCGTAAGAATGCGGCCGAACGGGGACAAGAGAACGTGTCCTTCGAATCGGCGGATGCGAACGCCCTGCCATGGCCCGAGGATTCGTTCGATGTCGTGGTGTGCCGGCTAGCGTTTCACCATTTCGGGTCGCCTGCCCAAGTCTTTTCTGAGATGGTCCGTGTGTGCCGACCCGGAGGAAGGGTCGCGGTGGAGGACCTGACGGCCAGCGAGCAGCCGGACCGCGCAGGGGTCTACAATCACTGGGAACGACTCCGTGACCCGTCACATGTTGCGGCGCTGTCGCTCGGCCAGTTGCTGGCCCTGTATCGAGACGCCGACGTCGAGCTCGAGCGGCTGAATTGGGAGGATCGTGTCCAAGATGCTGAACAGTGGATGCGCAACACGGAAACCGCGCCTGATACCGCCGAGACCATACGCCACCTTATTCTAGACGATGCGAGCGGTGGGTTGAGTGGCACTCCAATCTTCGAGGATGATGGCGGTCGTCTATGCTTCGTCCATCGAATCGTCACGCTGGTCGGACGGAAGACCGCCGGAGTGCCCGGCCTTGAAACAACGCATACTTCTTTAGAACTCTGAAATACCAAGACATGTTCTTTCTTCTTAGGACCATCCTCCACCAAAAGGGTTCTCGCAACGTACTAGCCTGATCGGAGGCGTAAAACACTGCTGGATAGCTGGTGTGGCTGGGTGCCACGAAGGAGTTGGGGCTTGCCCAGGAACCGCTGTCTGTTAGGGCGAACGTCTGGTCAGACCGTTGGAATCGGGGACGAGCATTCGGACCATCCCATCCTGCCGGGACGTGATGAAGAGTTCGCCGTCTCGGCTGCGGCTGAAATGTAGGTCGGCCCGTGACGTGGGGGTTCCATTTCTGCCTTCGACGAGTTCCATGAAGGTCACGTCCCGCCGCATTCCGTTCTCATCACGAACGTAGAGTTGGACTTCTTCAACCGGGGCCACTGTCACTGGGATACCGTCATCTGCCGCCTTCATCGCCTCCAAATCGGATGCGAATATGCGTCCCTGAGTGAGATCCCCAAATATGAACTTGCCGCGCAGCGCGTCGATGCGGCCATAGTAGGCGAATCCGCCGGATATAGCCCGGCCCTCATCGTGGTCGTAGATCACCACCGGATAGGTGAACTCGTCCTCTATTTCTCCGTTTAAGACCTCCCCTGGAAGCGGAAATAGCTGATTGAGGGCACCGCCTGGTCGCGTCATGCCGTTCTCGAAATAACCCTCGCGCGCCATCCAGCCGTAGTTTTCGCCGTTCCGGACAATGTTGATCTCTTCGATGTGGTTCATCCCGATGTCCGACGCGAACATCGTCCCGTCGGTGAGATCCCACGAAAGCCTGTGCGCGTTCCGAAACCCGTACGCATAGATCTCCCCGAGAGTGCTTGTATCTCCGTCGGCAGCAAAACGATTGCCAATTGGAATCGTGTAATCCCCAAGCCCCCTTGTGCCTCCCGAAACTGACGGACTCCGCGGATCGATCCGCAGGATAGCGCCTACGACTGTGTCCAGACGCTGAAGCTGGGCAGGGTTTCTCGCATTGGGCCCCTGACCATTGCTGAAGCCGAAGTCGGTTCCGTTGATATAGAGGAGCGCATAGTCATCGTCTCCGGGTATTGCGGTAGGATTGAATTCCACAGAGCTAATGAGATGCGCCGGCCCCCCAACCACGTGGGGAACACGTAAGAGTTCGCGTCGCGTACCCTCGAAGCGGTCTGCGGAGGGATCGACCGTCCGCCACTCGGTGACAATGTTGTGGAAGGTCACGTCCGACTGAGTGAAACCCGGCGGGATAAAGTCAAGGGAAGAGGGGTTCCTAGCCGCGATCTCGTGGTGCGCCGTGTAGAACAAACCGTTCTCGGAGAAGTCCGGATGGAAAGCGAATCCAGAGAGCCCAGACGAGAGCGTGTGGTAGACTGCGAACGGAAACAACGATGCGAAATCGAGGTAAACGACCGGCTGCCCGGTGTCATTCAGCAGGTAGAGGAACCCGCGGGCGTCGTTCACAAATCGTCTGTCGTCGGGAAGGTCCCTCACGTAGCTCACCCGCGCCCATCCCGACGGGTTGCCCCATTCGGACATCTCCGGATGCGGAGGAAGCATCCCGAGAGTCTCAGGCAAACGCACGAGATCTCTTATTTCGACCTCAAGACCCCTCTTCTCAATCGAATCTGGAAGCGGATTATCAGTAATTTGCAGAGAAGTCGCACTAGCATTCCCGTGCACCAAGGATACGATGACAATGAGCGGAATCCACGCGCGCATTTTCCCCCCTGCTACTAAGTGTGGGCTAGCAACCATGTGAAGCTAGCCTCCGATTCATGCCCTAATCCTGCCCTGCCCCACTCAGACCCGCAACTCAGGACGAGCAGAACACTGTTTAGTGGTTCAGCGTCAGTGGCGGTGTAATAGGGGTGCCCTCCGGTACTATGGGGGTGCCTCCTGAACCAGTTGAGGGCCGGAGTGTTCGACGTGCGGGGCCGGCTACGCCCTCGGCCTGATGAATTCCGGTGATCAGTGCCAGTGCCCATGGGCAGCGGACCAGGCGGCGCCGGGCCACGGGGGCCCTCCGGGGGCTGATCGGTCTCCGAAGGCAACCGCCACAACTACCGTGACGAGCACCGCAAGTCCGATGCTCAGGATGAAGAGGGTGACGGGACTGAGCTTGCGGCGGCCACCGTCCTGATTCTGTTCCTGACGCTCCCTGCGACGAGCCTTCTTAGATGACATTCCTGGATCCGAATCCGAGTGCGGTATATCGTCACATACTTTCTCCGTTCCCCATCAATGTCAAAGGCTACCCTTCGAGGTCGATGGCGTAGCGGCCTTCTAGGGCTGCGTTCAGGCGGGTGGGGTCTCGCTTATCGGCAAAAGGGACCCGCCCGAGTTACCAAATATTTTCGGGGAACGCCATTTCAGTGGCGTCGATGTGTGCGGACTTCAGCCCTCCGAATATCGCGTACTTGCTATCCCGAATGGCCCGACTCAACTCGGTGAAAAAGTCCCGAACGAGGGGCTAGTTGTTCGCCCTGCCCCATTTCTTACGTCCATCTAACGTTTGGGCGGTGATACGCATCAGATACAGCATGTGGCGAATCCGAATGATAGCCCTGTTAATGCTCGTAGCCATCTTGGTACTTAGTTGTAGCACGGGAGATAGGGCCGAGACTCCGGTGGACGTCGAGACTCCGATAAAATCAGGCGAAAACATCCTGCTCATCATCGCTGACGATATGGGCAAGGACGCAACGGTGGGCTTCTCGGAAGGAATCATAAAACCCGACACTCCGCACTTGAACAACATCCGAACCTCGGGCGTGACTTTCACCAACTTGTGGGTCAACCCAGCGTGCGCACCCACAAGGGCATCGCTCATCACTGGGAAATACGGATTTCGCACTGGTGTCACCTGGTCCGGCAGGTCGCTGCCAGGCTCTGAGCAGATCCTCCAGAACTACATAGCCGAGGAGACCAACAACCGATTCGCCACGGCAGTAATCGGGAAATGGCACTTAACCCGCAGTAGGACGTTCAATCCTGAATCGCTTGGCATAGACTACTACGCGGGACTATTGCCTCACCTGAACCTTGCCGACAGCTACTACAGCTGGCAACTGACGGAGGATGGTTCGTCTACCACAAACAGCGGCTATGTCACCGAGGTGCTCACGGATTTAGCTATCGACTGGGTGAGGAGCCAAGAAGCCTCTTGGTTCTTGTGGTTGGCATACAACGCTCCACATGGGCCCTTTCACGTTCCCCCTTCCACAATGCACTCGCAAGGCGATCTGCCCGAGTACAGGCTAGGAATGAACGCTTTGCCCTACTACATGGCCGCTATCGAAGCGATGGACTTCCAAATCGGACGCCTGTTAGCCAGCATGACCCCTCAAGAAAGGGAGAATACGACGATCATATTTATCGGAGACAACGGCCCTCCCCGCAGAGTCGTTCAGTCACCTTATGCGGCGGACAGAGCCAAGGGCACGCTTTACCAAGGCGGCATCAATACTCCGATGTTCGTGTCCGGGAACCGGGTGATGAGAACAGGAACAGACAACAGCCTCATCAACGGTACTGATCTGTATGCCACCATAGCACATCTGGCGGGCGTAGAGGTCACCGAGATTTACGACAGCAAGAGTTTCCTCTCGCTTCTTACCGCCGAGGGCTCTCACCGTGAGACGCAGTACAGTGAGATGGATGATGGAACGGACGACCTTTGGACGATCCGCAATGAGAGATACAAGCTGATCGTCAATGCCAATGGCCATGAAGAGATGTATGATCTGTTGTCGGATGCGTACGAAGCCAACGATCTATTGAGCGGCTTGCTCGATAGCGAACAATCGTTGGCCAAAGTCGCTTTGGAAGCACACCTGGATAGCATTAGGCACAGGTAGTGGAACTCCTCATCTTTGGTTGTCTACGAGGGAAGTGTCGGGTGACTCTTGCCGAATGACGGATCCCGCACACCAAAGGTGCACGGGGGAGTAAACGGGTACTTGTCTGTTATGTAGTACCCGTAGTCACCATTGATGTCGAACGCTCCATTGCATTCGTCCAGATTACCCGTGCCGGCGTAAAACCAATCTTCTTCGTACCGGCCCATCTCCAGGCCGAAGTCGCTCGCGAAGGCGTCAGGATTGTTGGCTATGTCCCAAGGTGTCGGAGGTGTCCCGTACCGGGCGGTGGCGATCGGCGTTCGTGAATTCTGAGCAAAGGTCTCGTAGCCCGATTCGGCTCGGACCAAGGCGCCGCTCTGGTCGATGAACCAGTGGCCGTAGATCGGGAAGCCATCTGGGGCGAACCCGATCACGGGCGAACCAAACCCGTTCGACGGAGGCTGGGTCTGGTCGTCGTCTTCCTGTAGGGGGTGCGTCATCGCGTGGTAGTGATAAGTACCGACATATCCATGCGCGTAGTAACTGTCGAACACGCCCGCCACGTTTTCGGCTCCATGATGCCAGATCGTGTACGCCTGTAGCTCGAACCAGGAGTTCGGCGGGCCACAGCCAGATGCGTTGCCCGCCTCATTCGACCAAAGGGCCCGTGGGCCGGTCGTGACCCCTGGATGGTAACAGAACCCCGAGTCCATTGAGATCCCGACACCGTTCAGCAGGATCCCGTCAAAGTCGAAGTCCGGCGGCTTTCTGGGCGTGTTCGTGGCTGCACCGGTTCGAAGGGGATCGACTGGTATGTAGGTGATCTCCGTGTCACCGTGATCGATCGGATTGATCCAGCCGCCACCACCCGGACCGGTCACGGCCACGCCGAACTCATGATTGGGAATCATGTTGGAGATCATTCGGCAGTGTGTTGCCAGGCGTGAGTCCGAGGTCACGGCCACGTTGTTGTAGTCGAAATCGCCGGCGTTCCAACTGCTGGCTACCACCATATCGATCTGCGCACGACTAACCCCGTTGCTTGTGCCACTCGATAGATCGGAGATCTGACGAGAGCCGTAGTCACCGCCGTTCGCGTCTGTAGCGTAGGCCCGGCAATCGGGGTTTCGGTTGACCAGGACGGCATCCATAAATTGACCATCCAGATCGGCGTTGTTCAGGTGGTCCGTGATGTGGATTGCCACGGTGTCGGTATCTGAAGCGCCCTCGTCGTCGGTCACGGTCAACTCAAGGGTAAGGCTCTCGCCCGCACTGTTGCTGGGGGTCACGAAGGTCGGTGACATCGCGTTGACATCGCTGAGGGTGATGAGGGAGCCGGTAAGCTGACTCCACACAGTACTCGTGATGCTACCATCGCCGTCCGTGCTGCCCGCCGCGGCCACTTGGACCAACACCTCCTCGTTGACGGTCTGATCAACTCCGGCATCGGCCACGGGAGCCATGTTCGTCGGACCGATCGGCGGGACACCTCCATCGCTGCAAGCCGTCAAGAGAACGGCGAGTGCGATCGGGGGAGTCGTGTTATAGCTGAGAACCGTCATATCGGTGTGCGGCCACTGGATGTGAGAACAACTTAAACGGATGCTGTACAGATGCTGGAGTCATCAAGATCGTTAAGTGCATCTGGACGCTTAGAGTCCCGAGGGGCAGTGGACGACATCATTGACGCGAGCTCTCCATTCAACTGAGCAGAGCCACCAAATATTTTTCTGGGAACGCCGTTTCAGTGGCGTCGATCTGTGCGGCCCTGCACTAGCACCGGCCCGTGGCCACCAATAAGGGGGGGGGCTGAGTGGAGGGGTATCGAATACATAAAAAAACGCGAATACTATAAAAGATAGTGAAGAATGCAAAAAATTCTTCAAAGAATTCTCTCTCATTTGAAAAAGAAAAGCTACACATAATAAGAATTAAAATGATAAGGCTAGGATGGGGGTCAAAAATACTCTTTAATCTACTCTTCAAAGGATATGAAAAAAACCAAGAACTTATAGAAAAGAGGAGTACAGAAAATCCAAAAGAGGAATAGATTAATGGAAAAAATGGATTAAAAAAATTGTGAAAAGTGATTTCTTTTTGAAAATTATATGTTAAAAAAATATCATTACTTTTCAAATTAAATACTCTTTGTCCCCAACTAAATTCTTCCATAAAAACAAATATCATAAATACTGTTAAGAATGCTAATAAAAAAATAATAGCCCTTCTATCCTGAGTATATTTTTTTATAAAAACTGATTCAGTTATTGATAAAATAAAAATACAAGCACTTATTAAGAACAGTACTGATGTGCTATTTTCTAAAATTCCTTCTCTAGGAGGCGAGCCCATAAATAAAAAATACAAAGTTAACAAAAGACCTATTATTGAACTTAGAGCAAATGAAAAATATGAGTGAGATTTAGTAGTATATTTATCAGATAGTAAGAATAAGCGAACTTTATCTATATCGATGAATTCATTTAGGAAAATAAATATCTTTAGCCTTACTTTTTTAAAACCTAATAAACTATATATTGAACCCACAGCTATAACAAAGAACACATTCAATCTAATTTCATGTTCGGTTAAAGGTTCTAAATTATTATCATTTGAAAGGCTATTTTCAACATAATTAATGATGTAATCGCTTACATTGACAAAAAAAACTGAAGATAAGATTACAAATATTCCAATCAATAATGTGCTTGCAGTAAAGAAGAATTTAAATTTGAACATTTAGATACATTATTTGAAGGAATACAGTGAAAACACCACGCCACCCAACTCAACTGTTTTTTTCATGCCCGGATTCTGCCCGTTTCCACTCAGGCCCGCAACTGAGGACGCGCAAAACACTGCTTGATAGCTAGGTGTGGCTGGGTGCCACGGAGGGGGGCTAGTTGCTGTCAGCTAGACGGGGGGTTCAGGTCCATCTTCATCAGTTCTTCGTAGGTTGGGATCTCGACGCCCTGCATCCGTCGAGTAATCGCCGCCGTCGCTCGTGACTTCTCGTACACCCTCTGCATATTGACCCCCCTCGACTCCAGGTCGCGGATCATCACCTGTGCCCACGCGAGCTGCGGCGGATCTTTGAATAGTCCGGTCTCCAGGGTGATCCCCCACCTCTTCTCCCAGAGGGCCGAGTCCTCTGTCTGAGGCGGCTGTGTTCTTCCTTGGGGGCACCACAATGAGGACAGGCGGGTGCCTTGTCGCTGATCTCCTTCTCGCATTCGTCGCACTGGATTAGAGCCATGCTTCATTCTGCCCCGCCCCACTCAGGCCCGCAAATCAGGACGCGCAGAACAGTGTTTAGTGGTTCAGCGTCAGTGGCGGTGGCATAGGGGTGCCCCCCGGTACTGGGGTCTCGCCTGTCGGTAAAAGGGACCCGCCCGAGCTACCAAATATTTTCGGGGGACGGCGTTTCAGTGGCGTCGATGTGTGCGGCCCTGCACCAGTACCGCCCCGTGGCCGCCAATGAGGGGGGGGCGGTGGAGCGGCGATGGTGTCGAGATTCTATCAACTGCTACCAACCGTCATCAACCGTGGGGTTTGTCACTGTTTCTGGCACTGTTGGGTAAACGGTTCGATCTCCTCGACGCGGTACCTCCCTGAACGAGAAGACGCCCACCTCCGAACGCTGGGGGCGTCTTAGCTATGGGGTGGGGGCAACTACAAGTCAGTTGAGCTTCCTGCAAATCAGCGGTTCATCAAATCCATCGACGATCAATCTATAGGTGCTTCCGTTTCGTAGGACCATCACAGCAGGTTGCAGTTCCAGCACAAGCTGCAGGGTCAGCCCAACCACTTCGTAGATGTTCCCAGACGTTGTCTTGAATATGCGACCCGCCCGTATCGTGCCGCTGATGCTCCCTGCAAGGTGGGTCTCTTCGTAGACCTCCCACGCACCCCCGGCGGTAGGTCCGCCGTCCGCGCCAGCTCCCGTGGCAACAAGCTCTACGTCGATAGTCTTCCTATCTATAAACAGCATCCCACGGCTCGGACAGATGACCACGGACGGGTAGTACTCGTAGAGGTACTCGTACCTGTACTTGACCTCCCACACGGACCCGTCTGCGAGCTGGAATATCTCCCCGCTATTTCCCATGAAAGGTGAGGGTGTGCGGACGACGGAGTCGTAGCAGGCTTGAGCCTGTAGGGCGATTGGCAGGATTGCGATCAGAGCGAGCACGAATAGCAGGGTTCTCTTCATGCCCTAATCCTGCCCCACCCCGCTCAGACCCGCAACTCAGGAGGCGCAAAACAGTGCTGGATAGCTAGGTGTGGCTGGGTGCCACGGAGGGACTAGGGGCTAGTTGCCGCTGGGATGCGCCTCTATCCACTCGGTGGACAGCCGTTGGGCTTCGGCTAGTTGTTCGCGAGTCATTACCTGCTCGATCATTTCATTGTTGCGCTGCGCAGTTTCATTTCCTTGGGCTGCAGCGAGATTGTACCACATATAGGCAAAGACTAGGTCCCGCGGGACGCCGTCTCCATTGCCGTACATGAATCCAAGGTTGGTCTGGGCTAGAGGATCCCCCTGCTCAGCCGCTAACCGATACCAGCGTACGGCCTCTGCATCGTCCTCGGGGACGCCTTCACCCCGGCTATACATCACTCCAAGGTTGAACTGGGCGATAGCATACTCTTGGTCGGCAGCTAGCCGATACCAGCGTACGGCTTCGCCATCGTCTTCGGGGACACCGTCACCATGGGCGTACACCACTCCAAGGTTGTACTGGGCGGCAGCAAACCCCTGCTCGGCGGAAAGCCGATACCAGCGTACGGCTTCCCCATAATCTTCGGGGACGCCGTCACCATTGCGGTACATCGCTCCAAGGTTGTACTGGGCGGCAGCAAACCCCTGCTCGGCGGAAAGCCGATACCAGCGTACGGCTTCCCCATCGTCTTCGCGGACACCGTCACCATACTCGTACATCATTCCAAGGTTGAACTGGGCGGCAGCATATCCTTGCTCGACGGAAAGCCGATACCAGCGTACGGCTTCCCCATAATCTTCGGGGACGCCGTTACCCTCGGCGTACATCACTCCAAGGTTGTTCTGGGCTAAAGCATGCCCTTGCTCGGCTGCTAGCCGATACCAGCGTACGGCTTCCCCATAATCTTCGGGGACGCCGTTACCCTCGGCGTACATCACTCCAAGGGTGTACTGGTCTGGAGCATGTCCTGTCTCAGCGCAACTAATCAGGCCCCTCAACCGTGACATGTGAATGATCGCCGAGTCGCACGGGTCCAGTCGTAAAACGTCCGCTTGTGCCAAACCGTCGGCTGGAACGAGGAAGAGCGTTCCAACTGCTGCGCCTATCAATAGCCTCACCAAACCTATTACCTCAGTCCTTCAAGATGACGGTGACCCCCGCGAAAGCGGCGACCGGCTAACACAAGAACCCCGGCCCCTCGGATGGCGGCTGCCGCTGTATCCGCAACGCAATCATAATCAAGCCCTGATACTGCAGGCACACGCTTCAGGAATGCACGAAACTCTGCCGCAGCAGAATTCTTGTCACCGAGCCTGCCATCACCCGCAAACCCGATTATCTGATCAACACGCTTTTTTCGGTCTGGGCCGGGCTCTCTTTCCAGATTTCGTCTAGTGACATCGGATGGCTCGCAACCGCTCAGAGAACTTATCTAACGTCTCGTTATTCTACGACGCGCCCTAATTCTGCCCTGCCCCACTCAGGCCCGCAACTCAGGACGAGTGAAACACTGCTGGATAGCTAGGTGTGGCTGGGTGCCACGGAGGGGCTAGAGGTGCCTACGGACTCGACAAGTGAGGAGTTGCCGTCCATACAACCAATCGTCGTTGTTGCCACGGCCCCTGCAACAACAAACAGAGAAGTCCTCGATCTCTTCATGTCCTTGAACCACCTCTCTCCACAAGTTGAACTACCCGGTCTAGCTGATCCGGATTCGGAATTCGCCCACGCCCCGCACTGAGGTTTTCGGCCATGTGCTCAGGATTGCTCGTACCCGGGCAAACCACAGTAACCGCTGGGTGGGCGATCACAAATTTGAGCATAAGCTGTGCCCAGGTGTGCGCGTCAAACTCGGCTGCCCATTCGGGGAGTGGTCGGTCGCCGATGCGCGCCCACAGCCTATTCCTACCGAAGGGGAGGTAGACCAATACGCCAATCTGGCGCTCGAGCGCGAGGGGAAAGATGACCTCTTCGGGCGTGCGATTGTCGACCGCGTAGTCAATGCCGATGAAATCTATCGGTTCATTTCGCATTACTTCGACGAGTGCTGAGTACTGCCCCTCGAAGGTAGTCGTGATGCCGATGTAGCGAATGTATCCCTGTGCTTTCAGTTCTTTCAGGATGGCAAGCTGATTTGGTGGGTCGCCCATGTTGTGGACCTGGAAGAGGTCAATCTGCTCGCTGCGCAGTCGAAGGAACGAGCGTTGGATCTGGTAGCGCGTGCGTGCCAGGTCAGCCAAGCCGGTACGGCCACCACTCACGTCCGCGGCGTTCACCTTGGTCGCCCACCAGAGCCGGCCTGCGATCCCAAGATCCTGTGCCACCTGTCCCGAAACCTGTTCACTGGCACCGTAGCTGTAGGCCGTGTCGAACACGGTCCCGCCACCATCGACGAGCGCCTGGAGAACCGCGCCGATCATGTCGTACTGCTCAGTGCGGGCTTCCGCTCGGGCCATCTCTGAAAAGCTGTTGGCACTCCCCAATCCGATGACGGGCAGCAGTTCACCTGTCTTGGGAATTGCGCGCTGCAGAAGCGGTTGACTCTGGAGTCCCTGAAGCGCCTCCAGGGTCCGTGGATTCATGCCAAGAGCAGCACCGCTGGCTGCGGCCATTCCGAGCCAAGCACGTCTGGATACCATGGTCCAGCCTCTAAGAGGGTTTGGGTCGGTGTACACTCTTAAGATAACTGCCGAACGGGAATGCCCCATTCCCACACCCGCGCAATACGTTCCCGCGTGCGCGTGCGAAAGTTTCTCAGCGTGTCAGGCTCTCTCTCGTGTCCCGTGGACTATTTCGTCACCCAAGGGAAGAACCCCTTTCTCCCCGTCAGTACATATTTGAGCGCCCAGCCCCGCAGAACGCTGATTGCGGCAAGCATCCCACCCACATCAGGCACCCGCGTACCAGTGCCAATCGTTGTCCGAATTGATGCCGCCGGTGCCCCTGCGAATGCCGGCCATGGACGAGACGACATTGATGGACTTGAGAAACTTGAGGTTCTTGTAACCACAGTACCGCTCCACGCGGAGTCGAACCGGCGCGCCGTTGCCCAAAGGCAGGTCCGTCCCGTTCAGACCATACGCGAGTATCGTCTGGGGATGGACGACGTCGAACATGTCGTACCCCTCGTACCAGCCGTCGTACGTGTCCACCACGACGTAGCGCGCCTCATCGGTGACGTCTCCCGCCGCGCGGAGCACTTCCAGAAGAGGTGTGCCTGTCCACTGGCCAATCGCGGACCATCCCTGCTCACAGATGTGCATCGTAATCTGTGTCCGCTGAGGAAGACGCTTGAGTTCTTCGAGCGAAAAAGACATCGGCCGATTGACAAGCCCGCCGACCGGAAGGCGCCAATCGACAAATTCGCCGCTGAGCAGGTCTTGATAGTCTTCTTGTCGCGGGTTGGTGTTCCCCCAGGTCGGGAAGTCTCTGGTGATATCACTGACGTCGTGCTCCTGGGCCAGAGGCTGGCCGGACAACAGCAGCCTCTGGGTCGCCATGGTCAGCACGTCGGCGGCACCCATCAGTCCGCCCCTCACATCGGGCGGCAAATAGGTCGTGGAGTCGCAGCCCAGGAGTGCCATGCTGGCAGCCGCGCCTGATCCGGCCAGAAATTTTCGACGGGAGACGAGCTTCTTCATTCCGTGTCCTCCCCTTGGACTGCGTACTTTCCCGTAATCATGGAACGTACCTCATTCACCACCCCGGCCACGAACACCTCGAAGACGTGTACGAGCACAAAAAGGATCATCCACAACATACCGATTACGTGAAGCGTGCGTGCCGTTTGACGCCCACCGAATAGATCGATCAGTTCCGGAGAAATCGCCGTGAAGGCAGGCATTTGGGCAAGCCCGCTCAGGATCATGAACGGGGACACAATGAAGATCACAATGAAGTACGAGATCTTCTGCAGGACGCTGTAGCGGCCTGCCGCCTTGGCCTCGGGTGCACGAAGCCGGAGGTGGTCCACCAGGTCGGTCTTGAGGCTTTGACGGGTCAGCTCGGCACGGCTGGGAAGAAGATTACGCCGAAAGTGTTTGTTCCACACGTTCCAGGAGACGTAGACCAGGCCATTGATGACGGAGATCCAGGCAAAGAGGAAATGGTAGTTTCTCCCCCACCTGCGGTCGCCCATCTCCCCGGCTTCATCCCAGGAGATCCCCCAGTCCGAGAGCCTGAACACGGCTGGATGACCTCGAAATCCCACTTTCCCCCAGTACAACTCCGGGAAATCGAGAAAGACATGTACGCCGCTTACCACGAGATAACAGAAGGCGATCACATTGATCCAATGGCAGATTCGCACGTTGCGGTTGTGCCGATACACGCTGTTCGCTGTCTCCATCCGGGTGCCGGTCCTCGATCGGTCGCTCGTATATAACGGTCGGTAGATCTGGTGAGCGAGTCGGACACGTCATTCGCGACTCGTTTCAGGCAGCTGAATCCTGCCCCCGCACCACTCAGATCCGCAACTCAGGACGCGCAGAACAGTGCTGGTATCTACGGACGACATGTAAATCTACTGAGGTGTTTGGTACTACTTCCCACAGCTGACTCCTGGCCGGGGGGTACTGGGGGGCTGGATAGCTGGGTGTGGCTGGATGCCACGGAGGGGGGCGGGAGGGCTAGTTACCGTCTTCTGGGTCGGGGGGACAGGGGCGGTACTGCTGCTAGATGCTCTCAAGCTGGGCCCGGAGTGAAACCGTTTGGACATGGCACTCGTCAGCGGTAACCACCACATCGGTCTGAACCCAAGTGTGAAATCCTGAACGTGCGACAGTGACGGTATAGGTTCCGGCGCGCTCTGGAGCACCGACCAACAGCGAACCATCTTCCCTACCAATCGTGCTTTCGACATAGGTGCCTTCACGGAGCGTCATTGTAGCCCCGGAAGCACTCGGGACTCCACTATCAGCATCGACGACCAGCATTCCGATCCCGTAACGCAGTTCTAAGGTGCATATGACCGGACCAGTGCTGTTATTGCAGCCTATTAGAACCCCGATTAACAGAAGCTTTGGGAGATGACTCTTCATCATTAACTCGCGTGTTGTCGGACCATCCCGAGATTATACGCGAGGGCTTGTCAGTTGTTCGTGGTGACGGCAGGCATGGCGTACTGCTGGGGGTACAATAACGGTGGCCAGCTCGGTGACGGCACAACCACGAATACCTCCATCCCGGTTAAGACCAGCGTCCCATGATAGCCTGACACCGATGCGTCTTGCCTAGCACCAGTACCGCCCCCCAGTGGCAGCAGAAGGGGGGGGAGGTTCGGAATGAGAGTCCGTATTCACCTCGGCGATCACGATGTAGGGCCACTGGTTTCAGCTCGATTCGGCCCCGGATATCGGTTTGCCTATCCTAGACTCGGCAGCCAGTATGGTGCTTCCACTCGTATGAACTGAGCGCGCCCTCTATGAAGATTTCTGCTTTGTCCGCGTCACCTGTTATTGGCTTGCTAGCCTTATTCCTGATGACACCGGACGTACACGCTCAGTGTGGCTTGCTGGCCGAGGGCTCCGAAATGGTTTCGGGCATAGTTTATGATGACCTCAATCAAGACGGTCAGCACGGTTCCGGGGAGTCTGGTGTTGCGCGTGTGAGCGTCAGCAATGGCTGTGAAGTCGTTCTAACGAACTCGGACGGCTCTTACGAAATAGCCCTGGCGCCTGGACAAATACTATTTGTCTCTCAACCAACTGGATACGTCGTACCGGTCGACGATAACAACCAGCCCCTCTTCTTCTATACTCACTATCCTGATGGTACCCCCACGGAGATCGCGGGTGCTTCAGTGGAGTGGCTGTTTCCGGTTATAGAGCCCACCGGCCCGCTTCCCGAGAACATCGATTTTCCCCTACATCGACTCAGTTCGCAGGAAATCCGCTTTACCGCTCACGCTTTTGCGGATCCACAGGCTCAGAGTGATCTCGACGAGGACATGTTGCGAGAGGATCTGGTGAATACCCTGCTGGGCAATCCGTACGAGGCAGAGTTTTCCCTCACCGTAGGTGACGTGGTCTTTGACAATCTCGGCCTTTACGACCGACACAAAGAAATGATGGGCTTAATCGGAATACCGCAGTGGAATTTGCCGGGCAATCATGACATGAATTACGAGTCCCCCAATGCGCTCTACGCCAACGAAACCTACAAGAAGCACTTCGGCCCAACCTATTATTCGTTCAACTATGGAAACGTGCATGTCGTTGCTCTAAACAACGTTGAGTACGCTGGAGCAGGACGACGCATCTCCGGCAACTTGATCTATCGTGGGTTTATTCCAGACGATCAGTTGCTTTGGCTCGAGCAAGATCTCGCTAATGTCGATGAAGACAAGCTCATTGTGATCGCCACCCACATTTCATTGATCAGTGAAGCTTCCGACGGCGATCCGTCTCATGACGTAACGGGGCCCCAAACCGAAAACCTCGACCAGCTTCTGGAACTCCTGCGTCCATTCAGCAACGTCTTTGGCCTTGCCGGACACGATACCAGCAACAGCTGGAAGGTTGAAATCAACCATGAGCATGGCTGGACGGGTCAGCCATGGATAGCCCATACCCTGGCCGAAGTCCGCGGCAGTGGTTGGACCAGAGGCCCGAAGGACTTACGTGGTGTGGCCGAAGCTATGATGGAGGACGGAAACCCCAACGGTTTTTATCTGTTGAAATTTGACGACGTAACGTTGGTCCCGGAGTTCATTCCGTTTCCTTTTGGGAGCGACGCGGCACAGCGTTTACGTATTGTCCTGGATCCAGAACTCGAAGACACGACTGATAGCAGCATCAACCGGGGTATACTACAAAGGGATACCAAGGTGGTAGTCAATCTCTTCGACGGGGGCGAACGCGACAGAGTGAGCTTATCTCTGGACGGCGGCCGACTGATGCCGATGCGCTATGTGGTTCGAACCGACCCCTTCATGGAAAGAGCCTACAGGCGGCTTGCTGACACTCAAGATGCCTTTCCGCCGCCAGCGGTCTCATCACACATCTGGGAATTCGACTTGCCAGAAAACCTCGAACCGGGAATACACACCGTGGTGGTCGAAAGCGAAGATGAGTTTGAGCAACACCAACGCGGGGTTCTGTCGTTTGAGGTCACTGGAGCGGCTCGGTGACCGTCTCACCGTCCTCAATCCACTCACCACACCTCTCAAAGTCCTTGTAGGTCCCCTTTACCCGCAACTCACCACAGTCGTAGTACTCTGCAAACGGTCCATCTTCTTGCTTTGCCATGCCCTGATTCTGCCCCACCCCGCTCAGACCCGCAACTCAGGACGCGCAGAACAGTGGATAGCTGGGTGTGGCTGGGTGCTACGGAGGGGGGCAGCTACGGTGCGCGGGGCACATGACCCGTGCCCCACGTGATGACCTGATCCGGAGGACTTCCGCCCAGAGCCTCATACAACTCGGGGAAGCATCCAGCGACGACTCCCTTCACGAAGCCCTTTGCACGTACCTGGCCTGACCCACACTGCTCGAAGGTCCCCTCAGCCAGGCCACGTCGGACCGCACATTGGTCGCAGACCATCAGCAGGATGCCTTGTTCCTCAGCAACCTGGGCTAGCTGCTCACCCACCGGATCACCCTACCGCAAGCAAAACAGGTTGTCATCGAAGAACATCATCCCGATGACGTCAGCGCCATGGATCCCCTGCTCGAGCTGCGGAAGGATCATGGTGGCCAGGGGATAGGTTGCCGCCATGTTTGTGCGAAAGATGTAGGCGACCTTCACGGTTTGTGCTACTGAGTTCGTCTAGAAGGGATGGAGGGCGTCGCGGATTTCGCGCCCAGGTCGGCAGCTGAGGCTCCTCCCCGTTCAGGCCGTCGACGAGCAGCACGCACAGCCGGCAGCACCACTCAGCATCACCGACTCCGCCGCTTTCGCGTTTTCCGCGGCCGTGCGCGTTCGGGCAGCAAAAGCCACCCCGCCCACCGCTTCGGCTACAGGCTCTCGAGAGAGGGCCACCTCCTCGCCGCGATAACCCGTGTAGATCTGATAGCTGTGCCGGTCGATCGTGGTCCGCACTAGAACCGTGTTGGGCCCAGTGACCTCCACCGGTAGCTCGGCGCCGTCCTGCAGCACGAAGGCCTCACTGGCGTTCGGCAGGTTGGTGACGCGCCAACTGGTCTCCGCGCCGCGGCGACTGGAGTCCGCCGCGTAGGTGCCGACGAACAGCACGCCGCTCTCCTTGTCGTTCCAGGCCTGATCCACTCCGAGTGTGGGATAGTTGATGCCTTCGACGGTGGGCGCATCGTACTTGTCCATATGGCGCACCGTGAAGGCCTCCATCCAGTTGCCTTCCTCGATCTCGGTGATCAGCAAGCGGCCGTTGCTCTGCCCGCGTGGCCAGGGCTCATCGTTGCTCCACCACCCGAACATTTCGTCGTTGTCACCGAAAAAGCGCGGGTCAGCGGCGGCCTCAGCGGCGGCGCTGAGTCGAGCGATGGCGGTGTGATCGCCCAGGGCCTTGGCGAGGATCAAACCATACGGGTTGGGCCGAACCACCTGCCTCGGGTTGCGCCAACCAAACGCATTGGCGGCGGCCTCGTAGAGGAAGGTCGCGATCTCCGGGGACTGGGGCAGTAGGTAGAAAGCAATTCCCAGGCCGCCGCCCGCTCCCGGGCCGTTGGCCTTGAAGTCTTCGAGAGGATCGTAGTAGCTCGTCATCCATTCGAGCTCGTTGCGGTCGTTGATTCCCATGTAGTTGTCTTTGGCGAACTCGATCCAATTCTCGAACGCCCCGTGTGCGTTGGTGACGCCGAGCTGATCGGAGAGGTAGATCCCGAGCCCCGCGGCGCTGTTGCACAACGGCCAGATCTTGGTGTTCTCGCAGTGGGGTCCTTCGGGGTGATCGACGTACTGCCGGTGCAGGTGCTCGACGATGCGCGGCTGAGTCCACTCGAACTGCTCGTTCTCGAAGCCGGCGATCATCCACGGCTGCTCCCACTTGTCGTCACCGGACACGTATTTGTAGGTGGTCAGCAGCAGGTTGAGCCAGCCACGGAAGAACAGGAAGCCGTCGGCGCCGATCGGGTCCGGCTGCATCCCCCAAGGCTCCACGCCGTTGGCCGTCCAACCCGGAAAGTCGTAGTTGCCGCGCAAGCGCTCGGGCCACGCCGCCATCATCTGGTCCGGATAGTTGCCGCGGTCGGGGCTGGGTCCGATGAAGGTGTTCCAGTCGATCGCCGCCCAGTACGCCGTGTGACGCGTGGCCATCTCGTCCATGATGCGCGTGTAGACTTCGCGCCAGGCCGGCGTCTGATCCGCCATCACCAGGACGGCGTTGCTGGACTCCGTCAGGTCGAAGCGGGGGTAGCTGAGATATGGCGCCGCGCTGTACTGGTCCCACCAGGGATGCGGGCCGTCGCCGTCGACGGTGAAATCGATGGGGCCACGGTCGAGCTTGATGCCCCACGGCAGCTCCTCGTCGCCACGGTAGCTCCAGTCGTCCGGGGTGGTGGCCTTCTGCCAAAGAAAGCGCAGATACCCCTTGGCGCGATCGTTGTGGCGGGGTTGCGTGCCGGGCGCGCGACCCCGCGGGAACGTGACCGTTTCGGGAATCGAGGCGCAGCCGCCCAACGCGAGCGAGCCGGCTGCGGCGGCGGAGCCTTTCAGGAAATTGCGGCGAGTCGTTTTCATAGGCTTAGAGTAGCATCTTGGTATATCACCAACGAGGCTGGTGCGTTTGAGGGATGCCGCTCGGAGAGCTCCATCTAACTTGTTAGCGATGGGGGGTCGGGGGCTAGTTGCCGTCGTATCTTGAGCGCCCCTTCTTGATGTCTTCATTGGTGTTGAAGTTCGTCCCGGGACGCGGCCAGCCGTCCTCATGCTCAGGGATACCTGAAGGCCCGCCGGATTGCCGCAGCCGGCGATACGTTGACTTGTCCTTCGCTCCGGTTCGCTCCTCCTTCTCTCGGGCTAGCCGCTCCTCCTTCTCTCGGCGCTCCTTCTTCTCTTCGGCTCGCTGCCTCTGCTGTCGGGCTCGCTGCATCTTCAACGCCTCAGCCACGTTTTTCTTTCTCTTCTCTTCCTTCCGATAGCGGACCTCCCCTGGGGTCAGAAGCTTCTTTTTTGGTGGCATGAGCTTGCTCCAGATCGGTGCCCCAACCGGGGCTCCAGTCGCCGACTTGGGGTGTGGGCCAGACCCCAAGAGACATTATAGCCAAAGCCTAGCGACAGTCATGAATCCGCTACTTCCCTCAGCATCGACTACGAAGCTGGCGAGTCAGTCGCTCACGGCCACAGCAACACCGTCTCGAATCATTCTGCTGGCCGCTGGCCGAGGTGTGGCTGGAGGCCACGGAGGGGGGCTAGTTGCCGCCGGGGGAATTCGCCTCTAGCCACTCTAGTACCGCCAATCCTTCAGTGTGGGCTAACCTTGAACCCATGCCCCCAACCAACGGTAGGCTCCCCGATTCTTCGGGCTTTCCCAGTTCGGGGATCCTGATCATTATTGCTGACCAAACGTTATTCCAACCTGGGGAGAAATGTGATGGGGCGCTTATTAAAGATTGGCGTACTGCTGATAGTTGTCTTCGCTGGTTTAACTCTCCTCACCTTTCGCCTGACCGGCTTCGACCCGCCCTATCTGGATGCCCGTAGTGAAGAATTTTCGGAAAGACTGAGGACTGGCTATCCCGGATTATGGCTGAGCGGAGAGCTTGTACAGGAACCGGTCACAAACTGGGATTGGGTCAATCAGGTCAATGATCCCGTTCGCGGCAACACCATCATGCTGGAGACTCGTACCTGGTACGGAATTCCCCACTCAGTGGTTATCAATCCAACCCCACACGGCGGCAAATTTTACATTGGCGGCAGCGAACAGGATTTCAGGCTGGAACGAGAATTTCCTTATTCTAAGAGGTGGTGGGCGAATATTGAGCGCGATCCACGCGTGCGCATAAAAATCGATGGCAAAATTTACGAAATGACAGTAGCTCACGTGGCTGATCAAGCAGAGGTTGCACAGATCATTGGAAGAGATCCAGTGGCGCGCTCCTTCGGCGAAGACGGTACGGAACAAATCACAGGAATTAGACATTACTGGCGCGTGTTTCAGCGCAATATCCCGGACTATAACAGTGCAACAGGAGCGCTCACCCTCTAGTAACAGACCCGCATCAGGACGAGCAGAACAGTGGATAGCTAGGTGTGGCTGGGTGCCACGGAGGGACTAGGGGCTAGTTGCCGCTGGGATGCGCCGCAAGCCACTCGTTCTCCTCTTGCTGGGCGGCGGCGCCCCGCCAGACCTCGGCGATTGCTTCCATCACGGTCTGGACGGATTCCTGACACGCCTCGAAGGCACTGAGCCTTTCACCGGTTACTTCGTCCATGTAGAGCCAACGGCCCACCTCGATCATGATCGACTGGACGAACGGATCCTTCTCAAGACAGCGCGGCGGGACGATTGTGCCTTGGTATGGTCGGTTGAACTCGACAGTGTAGCCGCGGGCTTCGAAAGCCGAGCAGGAAACACGGGCCACGGTATCGGTCGTATGCACCGCACTCGTTCCGATACAGATGTCCGGGCGGATGGTGGTCTGGTCCAAGTCACATGGTAGCTGTGTGCGGGGAAAGCTGTGACAGTCGATAATCAGGCAGCGGCCGTGCCGTCGACGCCGATCAGATGCCCAAGCGTCCATGGCGGCGTGATGCGGGTCGTAATACTCCTCGACGAGCGCCTTCCGCACACGATCTGACTTTAGATCTCGGCCGTGGTGGGTCTTCGTATACACTACTCCCATCCCGCGGCTGGACATTGGCTCTTGGGCATCGTCCCGGAACCTCTCCGGGTCTACGAGTAACCGAGATACCGGAAACACGAGGCGGTCCGCATCATCGAACTCAAATAGTGAGTCGGTATGATGGTCCGTCATGACGAGGAGTTCCTCTGCCACCTCCCTAGGATCAAGCGTGAACAGGTCGGCGAATCGATCTGGTATCACCGTCGAAGAGTGGGGGATATGCAGAAGGACTGAGTGGGTGTCGTCAAGGCGATCA
>Ga0315336_1002666_pt1 | contig 26422 bp, 34 predicted proteins | sample ASW5metaG_FD_204512 | JGI IMG/M metagenome (GOLD analysis project Ga0315336, IMG submission 204512) | Ammonia-oxidizing marine archaeal communities from Monterey Bay, California, United States - ASW #5 | ecosystem: Environmental > Aquatic > Marine > Intertidal zone | place: USA: California... | reverse complement strand
CCATCAGCTTTTCAACTATGTCTTGTATCCCTGGGTAGCTAACATCTCCCACGTGGTCGGCTATGAAGTTGATTCGGCGAAGGAGGGTACCTCCGTCGATCCACTCTTTGCCCGTGTGCCAACCCTCGACTGAAGGCGGGTTCAGGATTTCCTGACCCATATGCTTCATCTCTTCGAAGATGGCCTCAAATCCGGGCTTGGGCTCCGTCCAGTCGCCCACCAGTCGCAACGTGCCAATCACCGTATCGATGGGGCCCTTGATTCGGGCGAAGCGGGTGGTCTTGAAAACTTCGGAGTTGAACAACACCCGAAGCATCGAGCGGATGTCGTAGTTGGACCGGAAGTACTCGTCTTCCAGCATCTTAATGGTCTCAGGGTCCCGTGGCGGCGTGTCCATCCATGACGGCACCCCTGCCTCATCGGCTACGAAGTAATTGTAGAGGTGGCGTGAGAGGTACCGGGCCGTGGCTGGCTGTTTGACTATGATGTCGATGATGTCTTCGCCATTGAAATTGCCGGTCTCGCCGAGGAACGTTTTCTCGCCGTTATCGTGGTCGGCAGCATTGTAAAGGAACTGAGAACTGTAGCGGCCATAGGGCTGGCCGGGAATGGCGTTGGCGATGGTCCAGCCGGTGAAGGCCCGGGCGCACTCTTTAACGTCATCCTCGGTGTAGTTGAACTTCCCGTCCATGCCTACACCCAGGGAAAACAGTTCCAACAACTCTCGTCCGTAGTTCTCGTTGATCGCGCCTTTATGGCTTAGGCAGTTGTCCAAGAAGTAGACCATGGCCGGATCTCTGGAGACCTCAAGCAGCAGTTCTTTGAAGCTGCCCATCCCATATTTGCGGAACATGTCCAACTGGGCGTTCTCGGTGACCTGGCTCTGCCCTTTGGCGTCAGCGGTGCACAGGAGACCGTGCCAGAAGAGAACCATTTTCTCTTCCAACTGGTTGTAGGAGTTAACCATGCGGAATGCGATGTATTCCGGGACGCATCGAATGAAGTGATTCCATTCGATGAAATAGCGTTCCCCCAGGTCCAGATCCATTCGATGGGTCTCTTCCGTGGGATTCAAAAGCTCTTCCACCATCTCCTCGTATCCTTTCGAGGCTCTGGCTTCAAGCTCATCATACTGGGCTCCGAAACCGGCCCGCCGCATTAGATGGGCCATTAAAGCGACATCGTTATTCGCCATCTATTCTCCTCCCAGACTAGAGCACGTTAATACTTATCGGATATGTTAGCATTTCGCCTTGGTCACAAGCAAGCTGAAATTTGACTTTGGGCACAATCGACGGCATGACTTAAACTACCTTAAAATGGGGTAGGTAATGGGGTAGGTAAAAACGTGTTTCAAGTCAGGATATTCTGGTGTGGTTTAGTCCTAGTTCGCCGTCCACTTTGATGTAGACATGATTATCGCGGCAGTATTACTATTCCTGCATCATGGTGAGTGATAGACCACAACTTCGGATCGATAAGTTGCTTGATGGGGCTGGTTAGGAGCTTGTCCAGTTGGACTGGGCAGTTACGTGGAAGCGTGTGCACGGGGTGGTTATCATCCACCAAACCAACTCGGACTTTGCCAACTATCTAGCATAGGTGGCTTGTGCCATCGGCGGAAAGGGTCAAGAGGTGGAATTAAAGGTCTTGGCGGGGCTGAACACGGTGTACAAGGTGAATCGGGAGTAATTTGGACTAGAGGTAGCATTCTGAGTTATACGAAACACAACTTATATACGAGCGATTACCTATTGAGTGACCAGGGAGTGTGCAATCCGCCAGACGACAGCGAGTGGACGGTCTTGGCGCAGGTGGGGGAGCACGACGAAGGGGGGCATTTTGCCGAGGTTGATGGCCGGGCGGATTCTATCTGCTTAGTTCTGCAAGACGAGGAGTCGTGGCCGGTGATGAGCTTCATTACTTCGACTGAAGCACGGCTACTTGCCCACACATTATTAGAAGCCGTAGGACTGGAATAAGCAGCGATATCGGCACGCCTTTAACTCTCTGAATGGGAGGAAAAATCATCACGACGAACGCTAATCTTCTGGACAGATCCTTCCATGCCATCATGACCCAGATGGTAGAGACGGGCCACGCTCCAACCTGCCAAGAGCTAGGTGCTGCACTTGGTATCGGCCCTGATGAAGCGCTGACAGTTCTCCATGCCTTGATGCCCTCCGGGTATCCAGCGTGGGTTGACGAGAAATATAATACCGTCACCATCTGCCCCTTTTCTGACCAGCCCAACCAATACAGAATCAGCGTGGATGGCGAACAGAAAAGGTACGGCCAATGAGGAAACGAATCGCTGGCAGTGTGCTGGCTGTTCCCCGGCAAATTAATCAAGATTGACACAGTTTGCCCCGACTGCGGTGAGTCGATCTCTGCTGAGATGCGTGATGGGGATGTGCTTTCATGTGAGCCGGAAGAAGCAGTGTCCCATAACAACGGGCCCTCCAACCGGAGTTGGGCGGACCGTTGAAGCGGGATGAACCTCTTCCGGTCGGGAGAGCACCTCGAGCCATGGAAGGACCTGATTCCTGGGTATCGTCCGTTAATGACGGTTCGGGATCGGGCCTTCGTGCAGGGCTCTGAGTCTCGTAAACACTGGCTAGATGAAGACTATTTTTCGCGGTGGAACCCGCAACGCGTCAGAGAGCGGGATGAAGCGATGGCGCAGCTCGACATTAGCCGGCCTTAAACCGTGTGTGAGTTGGCCAGAGCAGGAACCCCTGAGTGCTAACTGAATTCCAGGAAGACCCCCGTCGGTGGCGAACTCTGGCCTTCGTGGTCACAGCTACGGTGTTTAGCCTGACTGTTTGGTTCAGCACCAATGCTATCTCCCCGGCGCTGCAAGCTGAACGCGGGTATTCCGGGTCCGACATCGCCTGGTTGACCATTGCGGTTCAACTGGGTTTCGTGTTGGGGACCCTCACCATAGCCGCCACCAACTTGGCGGACATTATGAATACCCGCAAGTTGTTCGCCATCAGCGCGGTGTTGGCAGGAGTAGCCAACGCCGCACTGATCTTCTTGCCCAACGCCATTGCCCCAGCTATCGGACTTCGAGTCCTCACCGGTGTGTTTCTGGGAGGGGTCTACCCGCCGGGGATGAAGATCCTTTCCGGTTGGTTCCGCTCCGGGCGGGGCATCGCAATCGGGGCGATGATCGCGGCGCTCACCCTGGGTTCCGGCTCGCCGCACTTACTGCAGTCGATTTTTGTCGCTCAATGGGAACTGACGCTGTGTGTCAGTTCGGCCCTGGCCGCCTTGGCTGGGGGGGTGATTTACTTCATGGTTCAAGACGGGCCTCTCGATGTTCCGGCGCCGAAGATGGATCCACACATGTTGCTGCACGCTATCCGAGACCGTCCCATGCGGTTGGTCTTCTTTGGTTATCTGGGTCATATGTGGGAACTGTACGCCATGTGGGCCCACATCCCAGTGTTCCTGGGGGCCGTGTATGGAACGAAAAGCCTGATCGGGAATCCCTTGGACCTGGCCAGCTTTATCACCTTTATAGTCTTCCTAGCCGGGGCAGTGGGCAGCGTTGCCGCCGGATATGGCGCCGAGCGTTTTGGACGCACTGCGACGACGAGCCTAGCGATGATTATCAGCGGCGGGTCTGCTCTGTTTATCGGGTTCCTGCCGATGGATTGGCAGGTGGTTATTTTGATTGTCGCAATCGTGTGGGGGGCTTCGGTGGTCGCTGATTCCGCCCAGTTCTCGACGGCTCTCAGCGAATTGTGCGAGGAAGCTTACCGAGGCACAAGCCTGACGTTGCAGACCGGCTTGGGGTTCCTGATTACCATCGTGCCCATCTGGTTGGTGCCCGTCGTCGCTGCATCTTCGGGTTGGGGCGTGGCGTTCGCCATTCTGGCGATAGGCCCGGCCCTGGGAACGGTAGCGATGCTGAGGTTGCGCTCCATGCCGGAGGCGGCGGCTCTTGCACTGGGCAGGCGATGAGCTTCCTACGGTTTAGTCTGCTTCTATAGCTCGTTAAAAATCTGACCAATCCGGAGGTGCTCCGGTGCTTTCCCAACCGTCGCAGTGCAGCAGTTCGCTGGGTCCACCATCCTGTGGTCTGCAACAATGGCTCTCCGAGATATTCCACCGGGTAGCCGATGCGGAGGTAGGCTACGGGTATGACGTGGTGAGGGATGCCGAGAATCTTCCTCAGTTGGGACATCTTGAGCACGCTGACCCATCCCACGCCGATACCTTCAGCACGGGCCGCCAGCCACATATTCTGCACTGCGCAGCAGGTAGAGTACACGTCGGTCTCCCGGATAGAGTTCCGCCCAAGTACCTCTTCTGCTCTGGTTGAGTCGCAGGTTATACATAGATTAACCGAAGATTCCACGATTCCTTCCAGCTTTGAGGATAGGTAATGGGAGCGGCGGGGTTCGTCGTGATAGCGGGCCGCTGCTTGCTGCTTCCGCTCGCACAACTCCTTGACCTGGTTACGCACGTCCAGATTGCGGATGAGGATGAAGTCCCAAGGCTGCATGAAGCCTACCGAGGGGCCTTGGTGCGCCGCTTTGATAATCCGGGCCAAGACTTGGTCCGGGATCTGGCCTTCGCGAAAGTGCCGCACGTCGCGCAGGGCGTAGATAGCCTAGCGCTCTTCTAAGGGAAAAACATCCGGAATACCGGACGAATCGGGTACGGATGTCATTCGAGCGTTCTCCAGCGGGTAGGGTCAAGGTAAAAACCCCCGCCTATTCAGGACGGGGGCCTAACGGCAAGAACCAGGTCGGTGATATCATCCCCGCTGGACTTCTCCAGCCCGGCTTGTTCAACAGCCCTCAGGGGATGGCCGTGGATCGGCAAGGCAATCTGTTCGTAGTCGAATGGCTCATCGGTGGACGATTCGTAAAGCTGGAAAACCTTCGTCCTCAAGGCTAGGTCGGCGCCATAGCACCTCGAACTTCTGGCCCTAACCATTCTGATGCACCGTTATCCGGTTCATGCACATCAGAATGGTGGTAAAGCACAGTGCTGAATCCTGTTTTTCCTTATATACTTTACCCTTCGCGGCCAACGTGCCAAGTGTGTCAGGTGGCTGGTGGACCTGATCTGCTAGCCCGAGAATCGAAGGAGTGGATATATGGTCAGTCCGAACCTGGACGAACTTTGCGTCGACACAATCAGGTTTTTGTCGATAGACACGGTTCAAAAAGCTAACTCAGGCCACCCCGGCGCGCCCATGGGTGCGGCCGCGATAGCCTACGCATTGTGGGACCGGTTTCTGAAGCACAACCCCGCCGACCCCTCTTGGGCCGATCGGGATAGGTTCATTCTTTCGCCGGGTCACGCTTCGGCTCTGTTGTATTCCCTACTGCATCTCACGGGATACGACTTGCCATTGGACGAGTTGAAGCAGTTCCGGCAGTGGGGTAGCAAGACTCCCGGCCATCCAGAATACGGAGTCACGCCCGGTGTGGAGATGACCACCGGTCCCTTGGGACAAGGTTTCGCTCATGGTGTCGGCATGGCTGCCGCCGAGCGGTGGTTGGCTGAACATTACAACCGTCCCGGACATGAGATTATCAACCATCACACCTACGCGATAGTCTCTGATGGAGACCTACAGGAGGGTGTGTCGTCTGAGGCTGCGTCGCTGGCGGGGACTCTCCGACTCGGCAAGCTGATCTACCTGTACGACGACAACGATATCTCCATAGAAGGGAACACCGATATAGCCTTCACCGAGGACGTTTCGCAACGGTTCCAGTCCTATAGTTGGCATGTAGTTGGACCCATCAACGGAATGGACCCTGAGGCCGTTGATGCGGCTATCCGTGCGGCTCAGGCGGAGACTGCCCGGCCCAGCCTGATTGTGTGCCGCACCGTGATTGGCTATGGGAGCCCGAACAAAGCTAACACCGGAGGGGTGCATGGTGAACCCCTAGGCGAGGAGGAGATTGTTCTGACCAAGGAGCGTTTGGGCTGGCCGTACGAAGAGGCCTTCACGATTCCAGAGGAGGCTCAGGCCCATTTCCTACAGGCTAGGGATAGGGGCCGCAGCAGCCAAGAGGAGTGGCGATCCCGGATGGAAGGATACCGCCGGGAATTTCCAGATGAAGCTGCCAAGCTTGAATCGGCATTGGCGGGGAACTTGCCGGAAGGTTGGGACCAAGACTTGGCCGGATTGTTTGATGGTGTTGACCGTCCCATGGCAACGCGGGAGGCTTCGGGCCGGCTGATGAATGCCATCGCCGGACGGGTGGATTCCCTGGTCGGAGGCTCGGCTGACCTGTCTCCTTCAACCAGGACGATTCTCAATGACCAAGGCCACTATAGTGCTAAAGAGTACGGGGGACATAACTGGCACTTCGGCGTCCGGGAACATGCCATGGGGGCGATCGCCAACGGGATGGCCCTCCACGGTGGCCCTATCCCCTACACCGCTACTTTCCTGCTATTTTCGGACTATATGCGTCCTCCCATCCGCCTGGCTGCATTGATGGGTCTTCGCGTGATTTACATATTCACCCACGATTCTATCGGTGTTGGGGAAGATGGACCGACTCACCAGCCCATCGAGCAGTTGCTCAGCCTTCGGGCTGTCCCCAACGTCATGGTTCTGCGCCCCGCCGACGCTACCGAAACCGCCGAAGCGTGGAAGGTCGCTATGGAGCGGCGGAACGGACCTACGGTTCTGGTGATGAGTCGCCAGAATCTTACAGTGCTTGACCGTGAAGCCTATGCCGCGGCCTCGGGCGTCCTCCGAGGGGGCTATATTCTTTGGGAGAGTTCGGACAAACCGGAAGCCATCCTCATCGGCACCGGATCCGAGGTCCATATCGCATTGGACGCGGGGAAGATTCTGGAAGAAAAGGGCATCGCGTCCCGCGTCGTCTCGCTGCCCTCCTGGGAATTATTCGAGGAGCAACCGACTGATTACAGGAGCGGAGTTTTGCCATCCGATGTCAGGGCGCGCGTCGCGATAGAAGCAGGTACACCGATGGGTTGGGAACGATACGTCGGCATCGAAGGTGTCACGTTGGGAATATCCCACTTCGGCGCGTCAGCTCCTGCCGGCGTCTTGTACGAAAAATTTGGCCTCACTGCTCAGCGCATGGCGGATGAAGCGGAAGCGCTTGTGAAGCGCAGCACCGGCTGAAGGAAGCCTAACAGTGCAAAGCAGGACCGGCTGGTAAATCAGCGTTATGGTCTCCAGCAGACGTATATACGGAACGGGAAGGTTCGTCTTATGACCTTGGAACACCAACATCAAGGATCCAGCCTGGAGGCCTACCTGCCGGATGTAGAGGCTGCGCTGGCGGGCTTGGAACATCGCCAGGTTATTTCTCCCGTAGCTGGAGCGGCGACCACACCGTGTGGAAGCGTGACCCCACGGAGATTTCTAACCGCCTGGGGTGGCTTATGGTTACGGACGTCATGCTGGAACAAGCGCCGGTCATGCAGTCGTTGGCCCGTGAGGTTCGGGACGGGGGATACCGCCACGTTGTTCTGATGGGAATGGGCGGCGGTAGCTTGGGTCCTGAAGTACTGCGCCAAACTTTCGGCAGCGCCCCCGGCTACCCCGAGCTTATCGTGTTGGACTCCACGGTTCCTGCTTGGGTGCAGTCGGTGGCGGATGCCATCTGTCCGGACTGCACCCTTTCCCTAGTCTCTTCCAAGTCCGGCTCAACCACTGATCCAAACATGTTTTACGTTTATTTCAGGGACTTGGTGGAGAGAGCCGCCGGTAAGGATGGCGCAGGCCGGCATCTCATAGCCATCACAAATGCCCGAACGCCGCTGGATAAGCTGGCCGTGGAACAAGGTTTTCGCCATGTCTTCGCCAATCCCACGGAGATAGGCGGACGCTACTCGGTCTTATCCTACTTCGGCCTGGTATTGGCGCCACTGATTGGGCTGGACCTTGATAGATTGATTGGTAGAGCTGACCGGATGCGGGAAGAAAGTGCTCCCGCAGTTTCGGCTCACGAAAACCCAGGGGGTTGGCTGGGAGAGGTCATGGGTGTCCTCGCCCAGAGAGGACGGGACAAGCTAACCCTGGTTACGTCTCCCTCTATCAGCAGTTTTGGACTGTGGGTAGAGCAGCTTATCGCCGAGAGCACCGGCAAGGAAGGAATGGGCATCGTTTCGGTAGCCGGTGAACCCCTGGGGGCTCCCAACTACTACGGCGATGACCGTGTATTCGTGTATCTGCGCCTATATGGCGGCGATAACGATGAGTCCGACAAAGCCGTTGGAGCCGTCCAGGTTTCGGGGCAACCTGTGGTCCGCCTGGATCTGCGGGACGTATACGACATCGGCGCCGAGTTCTTCTGATGGGAGATGGCGACGACCATCGCTGACTCCATACTAGGGATAAATCCCTTCGACCAGCCAAACATGCAAACGGCGAAGGATATGACAGAGAATGTTCTTGGCCAGTTCGAACGATCGGGACAACTTCCAGCTATGAAGGAAACGGCATCCTTAGATAAGTTGCTCTCCCAGGCGGGGCCGGGTGACTACCTGGCAATCATGGTCTACATCCGGCAGACCCCGGCGATAGACCAGGCTCTCGACGCCTTGCGCCGCAGGGTAATGGAAATGCACAGAATCGCTACAACGATGGGATACAGTCCCCGCTTCCTGCACTCCACCGGCCAGCTTCATAAAGGCGGTCCCGGGTCTGGCTTATTTCTCCAACTGACGGGAGATCACTCCCAGGACTTGGCGATTCCCAATGCTCCCGTCACCTTCGGCGTTCTGGCCGACGGCCAGGCTGTAGGCGATCTGCAGGCGTTGAGAGCTTTCGGACGCTGGTCGGTACAGGTTAATCCCGGCTCGGACCATGAGGCAGCCATCCGCGGAATCGGTTTGGAGGGTTGAGCGGTGATTAACGCAATCAAATTCGACCTGGACGGTACGCTGGTGGAGTCGGGGAAGATCAAGGAACAGCCCTACGCTATCGCCGTGCAGCGGATGCGAGGCTTGGCGGAACCAGAACCCCGAGCCATCGAAGCCTACCGGGAGATTGTTGGGTCTGCGCGGGTGGACGCCACCCGGCATGTCATTGAAAACTGGACCTAGAATCCGAGTGTTGAGGCCCCTGATGGCCCAACAAGGCGCCAACGAGCCTTGGGAAGCGCTGGCGGGTATGAGGACGGAGATCTACGACAACATGGTTGAGGACCCCCAGGTTCTTAGGGACAACCAGTGGTCCCACACCATCGGGCTGTTGCGGGTAGCTCGTGAGAGATCCTGCCGCACCGCCCTGGCGACCATGTCCTACCGCAAAGAAGCGTTGCATGTGCTGAGATCGTTGGAACTTGAGGACTCGTTGGATGAGGTACTTACTAGCGAAGACGTGCAAAACCTCAAACCGGAACCGGAGATATATCTTCTGGCCGCACAGAAGCTAGAGGTCGATCCTCAGGACTGTCTGGTGCTGGAGGACTCGCCCAACGGAGTGCAGGCTGCAGTTGCCGCAGGTATGAACGTGATTCCCGTGGCCACTCCGTTCACTATCTCAGGACTACATTCAAGTCAGTTCTTGAATCATGCCTGGAGATGGTACATGATCCTGAAGAACTGCTTGACGTTGTAAGAGAGAGAATCGCTGAACATAACCAGGAGCCGCATTAAAAGTTGCCGTAATGGCTATCGGTTAGTCCAAATTATCTGATAGGAGGACGTTATGGAGATTGGCATGATTGGTTTGGGCCGCATGGGCGGGAATATGGTGCAGCGCCTTCTGAACGGTGGGCATCGCGTCGTGACCTACGACCGGAGTGCCGAGGTGGTCGCCGCTAGTCAGTCACAAGGAGCGATTGGGGCGTCTTCCATCGAAGAACTTGTCAAAAATCTGACCGCCCCCAAGGCTGTCTGGGTGATGTTGCCCATCGGCCAACCTACCGAGGACACTATAAACAGCCTCATACCGTTGCTGTCGGCTGGGGATGCCGTTCTTGACGGTGGCAACGCCAACTACAGGGACAGTATGCGGCGGGCGGAGAAACTGGCTGAGCATGGTATCGACTTCATGGACGTGGGCACCAGCGGCGGCATCTGGGGGCTGGTTGAAGGTTACGCCTTGATGATTGGCGGGAAGAAGGATGTGTTTAAACGGCTGGAACCCATCTTCCAGACCCTGGCTCCCTCTAAAGACCATGGTCTCAGCCACGTGGGACCGGCAGGAGCTGGCCACTTCGTCAAGATGGTCCACAACGGGGTTGAATACGGCCTGATGCAGGCCTATGCCGAAGGTTTCGAGATCATGGAAGCCAAGAAAGAATTTGACTTGGACCTGGGTCAGATCGCCGAAGGTTGGCGCTATGGCAGTGTGGTGCGCTCCTGGCTGCTGGACCTTGCCGCCGCCGCGCTTGTCGAAGACCCGAAACTAGAGAGTTTGGAAGCCTACGTAGAAGATTCGGGAGAAGGCCGCTGGACGGTTCAGGAATCTATAGACCTGGCGGTGCCCGCTCCCGTCATCACTGCGTCGGTGCAGGCACGTTTCCGCTCCCGCCAAGAAGGGCCTTTCGGTGCCAAGATGCTCGCTGCCCTGCGGAACCAGTTCGGTGGCCACGCGGTGAGGAGGACGGAGTGATGGCTGGTGAGTCCACTACCATCGTCATCTTCGGGGCGACCGGCGACTTAACCCGCCGCGAGCTGATTCCGGCGCTGTTCCAATTGGCTTGCAAAGGAAGCTTGCTTGATCAACTGCGCATCTTCGGCTTCTCTCGTCAGGAATGCCCGGACGATCGCTTCCGCGAGTCCATGGGAGAGGGCGTAAAGGAGTTCGGCGGTTTGGCGTCGCGTATCGGCGAATGGGACATGTTTGCAAAAAGCATATCCTACGTCCAGGGCGACCTGGAAACTCCTGGGGACTATGTGCGGCTCAAGCAATGGTTGGACCACTCCGAAGGTGGCAGTGGCGGCAACCGGATGTTCTACCTGTCAGTCGCCCCAGGTTTTTCGGAAGCGCCATCGCCAATCTGGGTAGCTCCGGCTTGGGAGGCAAGGAAGGATGATGGCTGTGGATAGTTATCGAGAAGCCCTTTGGGCATGACTTGGAGTCCGCTCAGGCCTTGAACCGCGCCGTGTTCGATGAATAACAGGTATACCGGATAGACCATTACCTCGGCAAGTAGACGGTGCAGAATCTGCTGGTGTTCCGATTTGGCGATCGCATATTCGAACCCCTATGGAACCGGGAGCATGTGGACAACGTTCAGATTACCGCTATAAGGACGTCCAGTAACCCCAAAAAGTTCCACCTATGATTTCTGCTAAGCAATAAGACCGACTTTGGATGTGTTGCAAGGCTAGAACTTTGTGGCGTTTCGTGAATGCAACTGGCCACGGCCCAGCGTGGAGCGAGTGTGGCTTCCCCCACTGTAACTAGCGGGGTTGCTTAGGCTAACGCGCTGATTCGTTTTCCATCGAAGACGCTGCGGCAGAGGCCGAGTGGTATGGTTCGATTTAATCAGCGACGATGCGAGGTATTGACGGACTCCCTTATGCCTACGACGCTGTCACAACGTGCCCCCGAATCATTCCGGAAACCGGACCGTTGCCGAAGCGTGCTGCGATGGCGGCCTCCGCTCGATCAGTGACATGATTGAGAAGGCTGGCGTCCCGGGATTCAATCTCGTTGCGTAGCGTGGTGCCCTGGCAGTACGCGATGGCGGGGTGGCGTGGCGACGGCGCGGTGCTGGTTTCCTCCAGCGTGTCGATAGAAATATTGGAAAATCCGGCCATTATCAACTCGTCTTGAATCAGTTCGAAATCATGATAACCGTGGAGAGTTCGCGCCGTAAAAAGTGGTGGGTTGTCAGGGAATACGGTGGAAGCCGCCTGGGTTACGACATCGGCGAACTGGTTGGTTTCGATCCTGTCCCAGACGTTAAATATGAAGCAACCCCCAGGTTTCAGCACATGCCGGACTTCGGTATAAGCCGCGACCCGATCAGGGAAAAACATGACGCCGAATTGACAAACAACGGCATTGAACGTGGCCTTATCGAACGGCAACTCCATTGCGTTGGCCTGCTGCCAGACGATGCGGCTATCTGGGTCTTGTTTGCTGGCGGCATGATCCAGCATCGGTTGGTTGAGGTCAGTCACGAAGTAGCGAGCGTCTGGAGCTAGAAGTGGGGCCAAGGCGCGGGCCAAAACCCCGCTGCCAGCCGCAGTTTCCAGAACCCTGTTTGGCGCCAGAGCCGCAGTGCGCTCCGCAAGATCGTTGGCATATACCTCAAATATCAAGGGCACCAGATACGTGTCGTAAATCTCGGGGATAGACCCCACAAATCCGCTGTCGTTTTGAGTCATATGTTTTTATTCAGCCGCAGCCCGGATCAAAACAGTTTCTTGTGGAACTGCTAGGCTTCCTTCTACTCGATATTTTTCTAGAGCCTCTGCTATGTCCTTGACCATGGCCGTTCGAGTGACAATGTCCAGCTTTGCTACATCACTAGCATACGGTGTGCTCGCCTTGTTTCTTGGGATGGAAACTTCCACCGGGCCGATGCGGCGCTCGACTACCAAGACTTCCATCTCGATCTTCGAAAACCCTGCCTCGACGAGCAACCCGCGGATAACGTCCTGGTCACTGAATGAAAAAGGTCCTAAAGACTGCTTTGCGATCTCGGCGCTTACGTATCTTGTTAGACCGTCGGCGATGGCGATACCCAAAGGTGGAAGGGAACTCCAGATGGCCAACGCTACAATTCCTTCGAGAGCTAATACTCTGTGTATCTCTTTCAGGGCAGCAAGCTTGTCGGGGAAGAACTGGAGCCCTTGCTGGCAGAAGCCTATATCAAAACTAGCATCCGGAAATGGGAGGGCGATTACATCTCCTCGGTAGGGTCTCCGGAGCAAGCGGACAGTACGGCGGCTCCACCTCCTGCGGTCATCAATGTGAGGAATCTACGCCGGGATAGGCCGTTGTACTTGGCATGATCCCATAGATGATCACTGATCGGCTCAGTTTTATCGTTCGTCATTCCCTAAATCAACCTTTCGTCTAAGACGGTTAGCTTTGAGCTATCTCTGTTCCACCGGCTAGGTTGTTTCAGTGTCCATAGAGCAGGCCGGTTACCCCAGTGGCAAATATGCCGTTACCTTCAACTTCCAGTAGGACTTGAGACAGGCTTTGGGTGGCCTGACTGATGGATAGGATCCTGCTTTTGGTTAAGTCGAACTGGCTGAAGTGACAGGTACAGGGACCGAGTACGTTGTGCTCGGACTTATACATGCCATTCAGGGGGCAGCCCATGTGGGCGCAAGAATAGCTAAAGACGACGATGTCACTGTCCGGTCCGACGCCCCAAAAGAGTGGAAGCTCCCAGATTGACCAGGAGATTGTTGTGCTCCTGCAATGGGTATTGGAAGGCGATGGGCTGGCCGTCGGCCAGATCGGATGCGCCGGCGATCCGCAGCCGGGTATAGGTCTGGGTAACTCGGCTGACATCCGCGGAAACGGCGTCTATCGCCTGAGTCATCCTGGTCGGAGACGCAAGGATGCCCAGCGCACCGCCGACTCCCACAGACGCTTTGAGAAAATCTCTTCGGGAGGCAGTTGATTTTTCTAACGTGATTCAGTTCCTCCGAGAATAGATACTTGGCATCGTGTTTAGACGGGCGTCCAAACCGGACGCCCGTAGGAGCGCGGCTACTTATCAGCCGACCCATCGTCCGTAGATCGGATATTGGCTGCAGATGAACTCGATGTAGGCAGGCTGGCCGGAGTCGTTGGCCGTCAAGGCCCTCTTCAGGGCCGGGCCCACCTCCGAAGGTTCGGTGACCCGTTCGGTGTGGTAACCCAACGCGCCTATGACGTTGGACATGTCAATTTCATCATTTCCAGTTACCTTGTAAGTGAATGGATCATGGCCGTCGCCCCAGAATCCTGGGCCGTAGCCCGAGAAACCGCCGTTGCTGACGTGCACCACAGTGATGCCTAGCTTCTCGCGCAACGCCACTTCCAGGTTGCCCAGCATGTAGCCCAGGCCCGCCTCGCCGGTAACGGCGATGCAATGCTTCTCAGGGAAGGAAATCTTCGCTGCTATGGTCGCGGCCAGGCTGAATCCCAGCGACGAAACGTTGCCCCATCCCAGGAACCCTCGCGGCACCAAGGTTTCGTATACCGTGCTGAGTTGGTCCCTGGTGTTGCCGGATTCGTGGGTTACGAAGGACTTGTTAGGGTCCAGTACCTCCATCAAACCCGCATAGACCCTGTAGGGATTGATGGGCTTGTCTGTGGAGGCCATAACTTCCCGGTATTGGGCCATAGCGGAATCCAGGGCTGTCTTTACCTCCTCGGCCACGTTGCCGAGGGCCCTGCCGTTGCCCGAAGTTTTGTCCGATAACTCTTTTTCCAACGCCTGTAATGAGAAACGAGCGTCGCCGATCAGCGCCGCAGCCGTCGGGTAGGACTTGTTCACGTGTAGCTCGTCCACGGTGCAGTGGATGATTGTCTTGTTGACTGCATTGGGGATCCCGTGGCTGAACCGGCCCGGCGAGAGGCTGGACCCTATCGCCAGGATAAGGTCGCTCTTTTCCAGGTAGTGGTCGACTTGGTCTCCACGGACACCGACGAACAGCGGGTGGTTCTCCGGGAACGCTCCCTTGGCTTTCAACGTACTGATTACCGGTGCGTTGGCCATTTCCGCAAAGGACTTCAGCTCGGCGGAAGCGCCTGCGTAAATGACGCCCTCACCGGCATAAATCAGTGGGTCTTTGGCGTTCAGCAAAAGCTCGATGGCCTTGGTAACGTCTTCAGGGTTGGGGGCCGACTTCCATCCCTTGACCGGAATATAGGGGTCGGCGGTCTCGTCGTAGAGGCCTGTGGGGTCGGGAATGGCCAATACCACGGGGCCGGGACTGCCGGACCGCAGCATGGTGAAGGCGCGGCGCATGAACTCGGGTAGCCGCTCCGGCTTGTCCACGTAGCCGTACCATTTGGAGACGGATTTTATACTCGACGTGACATCGAACTGGCTGTTCTCGGTGGCCCCGATGGGCACGCCGTCGGTGATGCAAAGCACCGGGGAACCGTCCTCGAAGGCCTGGGCCATGCCGGCGTAAGCGACCTGTAGCCCAGCCGCGTTGACTCCACCTTGGAAGGTGCAAACCCCGATGGGATTGCCTGCATTGATTCGGGAATAGGCGTCGGCCAGGGCGACGGCGTACCGATCGTCCCTCATCATAACGATGGGAACCCCTTCCTGTCCAAGGGCGTTATTAACATGACAGACCGGGAAAGTGGAGACCCACTTTATCCCTTCTTGTTTGAGGATTCGCGCAACTCCAGTGGCCACGTTGATAGTCATATATCCGTCCTCCGATTTTGTTTGAGCCCATGCCGTAACGTGGGCTGGAACGTTGAGTGGATCTGGCAGTGACCACCCGGTGATCCGAATAGGCGCATGAGCAAATGGCCCGATGGGTCACTGCGCCTATATATTACTATGATTCGGCGGCTTCGGAAGGACAGTTCGAGATTTTGTATATAGTTGGACATAGTAGGTTCAAGGACGAAGAGATAGCTTCATACGGGATACATTGATATCTACCACCACGGACTTGACAATTACCTCAAGTATAAACGCATTAATTATTCTAGTTATTGGCTAAATCTGTTCATGACGAGGTATGCAATGGCCGACCAGAATATCGCTTTGATGCACACCTGATGCGGCGCTCCGGGTTTGGCGCAGGCCGCGAATAATTGGAAGCTAGGGCGGCGAAGGGGTACGCGGCAACGGTAGAAGAGTTGGTGAATCCAAAGGAAGAGCCGATCGACCAATACCGGTTTGTACGCTACCCCCCGGAATTCATCAGGACGGTTACGTTGCCCGGCATGGGTGGAGCGAATTGGCTTCATACCATGATTGTCACCAAGCGTTCGCTCGAGGGGAAATGGTGCTTTTCTGGCAACAGATTTTCGCCACCGGTATCTCCAAGGTCGACCACTACAACATTATGAATGCCCAGTTGACCATGTTCCGGGAAAATGCCATGGGTAACTACCGAGACTTCCTGATGGCTCTGGCGAAAGATCCGGCCATGATTTACTGGCTGGACAACAACGAGAATCATGCAGAAGCGGTCAACGAGAACTGAGGACGGGAACTGCTGGAGCTATTTAGCATGGGGCTCGGGAACTATACGGAGGACGACGTTAGGGAATGCTCCCGCGCGTTCACCGGTTGGACCATCGCCAAGACTCCGCTGCGGGCCTACGGCCGCTACGATTGGGTATTCGAATTCTTGGAGTCGGACCACGACGACGGCGAAAAAACCTTCCTGGGCCACACGTGAAATTTCGACAGGTAAGATGTTATTGGCATAATCTGCCAGCAACCGGCTACAGCCCGGTTCGTGGCGCGCCACTTGTACAACTTCTTCGTCGCCGACGAGCCTCAGGTTCCTTCGTGATCGGTGACGCCTCCTAAAGACCCAGAAGCGATAGAGATACTTGCTAAGGCGTTCGGTGATTCCGGATATGAACTCAAACCCGTATTGAGCGTGCTGTTCAACTCTGAATTCTTCAAGAATGCTCGTTTCGCGAAGATAAAGAGCCCCATCGAGGCCGTAGTTGGAGCCGCCCGGTTCGCCGGCGGAGCCGAGTTTCCCGCGCCGGGGATCGGCAACCTGGCCAGTCAGTCTGGCCAGGCAGTTTGGCTACATGGGCCAAGAGCTGCTGAATCCGCCCGCCGTGGAGGGTTGGCGCACGGGTGTTGAATGAGGCAACAGCGGCGTCCTGTTGAAGGGAATCAACTTCACCGCCGCGGTGCTGGGCGACATCGAACGTCCCGGCATCCAGACGACTATCGGCAAACTCCAAGCCGAGGGCGACTTGGCTCCGTAAAACTTTGTGAACACCTGCCTCGATTTGGCAGGTCCGTTAGAGGTCAAGCCCGCCACCCATCGAGAACTTATAGAACATGCCAGTGAAAAGGGAGACCTTAGCTGGAACTCGAATCAGGCCGCCAACGCCTCCACCACAAGAGTGGGGGAGATGCTGAAATTGATAACTTCGGTAAGGGAATTCCAGTACTCCTAACTTTGAACTTGATGGAGGATGCCATGACATCCACGGAGAAAGACCCGATCCTAGTTGTTCTTCAATTGTCAGGTGGCAACGACTACATGAACACGCTGATTCCCTACACCGACCCGCTGTACCGGGATTATCGGCAGAACGTAAGCATTCCGGAGAACGACGTTTTGGTCCTTGATGACCACACCGGATTACATCCCAGCATGGGGCCTCTAAAAGGTCTTTACGATCAGGGCAATATGGCCATCGTCCACGGAGTTGGCTCCCCAGATTCTATTCGCTCCCATGCTCCATGGACATCTGGTACACCTGTGAGCGGGACAAGAACGGGGAGGAAGGTTGGCTGGGCCAAGCGGCCCGGGACCTTGACCTCAACAAAGAAAACATTGTCACCACTGTCCGCTTTGGATACAGCCTCTTCAGCGCCCTGGTATCGCCGGGAGTCCCGGTCGCCTGTGTGGATAACCTTGACTCCTACGGTCTGCTAACGGATATAGGCGTTCAAGAAGAGAGAACTAAGATACTAGATCGGTTCGTCCGCATGTATGCGCCGTCCGTTGGCGACGACATGGTCATCGACTACCTGGGCCAGACGGGTCTGGAGGCCATGGCAGGCGCCGATATGCTGAAGGTGGCCCACCAGAATTACGCATCCAGCGTGGAGTCCGCCGAAACCAGCATATCTCAGAATCTCAAGGGTCTCGCCAAGGTGCATCTGGCCGGTTTGGGTACTTGCATCTTCTACTGCGACCAAGCGGGATCCGACACTCATGCCAACCAGTTAGGCACCCATGCCACCCTGTGGAAGGATGTGTCCGAGGGCATAGTAAACTTCTTCTCCGACCTGCGAGAACACAACGCCGCTGACAATGTGGTCATGCTGCTGTTCACCGAGCCCGGACGTCGGGCCAAGGACACCGGCTCCGGCACCGACCACGGCTCCGGCGGCGCCGCCTTAGCCATCGGCGATGCGGTCAAGGGTGGCCAATACGGCGAGCATCCTTCAATCAAGCTTGAAGACCTGCAACATGGCGATCTGGTCCCCAACTTGGATTTCCGAGGCCTGTATTCCACGGTCTTAGAAGACTGGTTGGGACTGGATGCCAAGCCCATCGTCAAAGTCACTTTCGAAAAGCCGAGATTCCTCTAGGGCACGGCCTCCTCTCCCCGCGTGGGAGAGGATTGAGGTGAGAGGTATCACGCCCATTAAGGGGGGAAAGTGATATTTCAGATGAAAACGGCTCCATAATCTCCGTCGTTAAGGTTCTTGAAGGTAAGGAAAATGATTTCACAACAAGTAGCCGGGAGAGTTTTCAATTCCAACCGTGAAGTGAAGCTAACCCCGGCATGGCGCAGCAGGTCCATCGTTTCGGTGCGGTAGGCGAAGGGGACGACATGTTTCTGGTCCAACGGGGGGCTGATTACTATCCCAACGTGCCATGGACGCGAAAGATGCGCGTCAGCAAGCTCAGTAAGGTGATTATCGGCACCGTACCTGACGATGAGAAATTCGTGGGTCAGTTCGGTGGTCAAGGTGAAGCTGCTGGCGAGTTTACCTGGCCGGTTGCTGTCGCCATAGACAATCAGCGCAACGCTTATGTTACCGACGAATGGCTCAACCGGGTTTCTGTCTTTGACAAAGGGGGCAATTCCCTGAAGATATGGGGTAAGGCACGTAGCGGAGAAGGGGAGTTTGAAGGACCTTCGGGTATAGCTTTCGGACCGGATGAGGTCTTGTACGATGAGGTCTTGTACATAGTAGACGGCCGCAACAACCGTGTTCAGAAGTACACCAAAGATGGTGATTTTCTAGGGCAATGGGGCAAGGGGGGGCTGAACGCTCCGTGGGGCGTCACCGTCGATCAACACGGTAATGTATACGTGGCCGACCAAGAGAACCACCGAGTCCAGAAGTTCTCTCCGGACGGTCAACTCAACCGTCCGTCGGATGTGGCGGTTGATCCGGACGGCGATGTGTACGTGTGCGATTGGGCAAACGACCGGATCCAGATTTTGGAACCGATGGCGCGTTTATCACCAGCTTGTTGGGAGATGCCAGGGAGCCGTCAAAGGCGGCGATGGGAATCATCGAGACCAACCCGGAGATGGTAAACAGCTCCACGAGATGCCCGACCAGGCAGCCATTGGTCGGTTCTCTTTCCCCACCGGGATTGCTTTCGACCCCGAGAAGCACCGCATCTTCGTAACGGATAGCCAACGGGGCAGGTTGCAGATATACGACAAGGTTAAGAACTAGCCGAGGGATCCACATTCCCCGTCATGCTGATCCTTCAGCGGAAGGAGAAGAATCTGTCCACGACGCTGAGATTCTTCGCTGCGCTCAGAATGATATTGTGGGGGCGTCCGAGTTTCCCGGGCCCCGATCTCCTCACGCATCGCCAATTCTCTGATCCTAGAACCGCCGCAACTTCGGCGTGAACATAGCTAGAATCAGAATCAGTATGATTCCCATGATGCCAATCACCCTGGCGGCCATGGGCGGTCCCCACGCCATCGCTATCCACCCGGTAGACATGCTTCCTAAGGCGAATGAATATATGGCCAGGGAACGCAGGCTTATCACCCGGCCTCGATAACTGGCGTCGGCGGACCGCAGCAATGCCGTCAGTGTGAAGACCTGTATCGACCCGAACCCCATCCCGATAAACGCCAGGATCGCCATCGATACGTAAAAAGATTCGGTCGTAGATATCGCCAGTATGCTGATGTGCCAAAGGAGCGCGGCGGCGATCATCAGCTTGCCGACATGTCGGAGATTCCGAATCATCGCCCAGGCCAAAGACGCGCCAAGCGCACCGAATCCGAAGGCGAACATCAAGACACCCAGGCTGGCGGAATCGGTGCCGAGTACGTCGCGGGCAAAACTGGGTATCAAGCTGGTATGGAAGGTCCATCCAAAGAACTCGATGATGATTGCTACCATCAGCGTGCCCCAGATGATTTGCTCGCCCTTGGCGTACTTCAGGCCGGATATTATCGAACGAATCACCGGCTCTCTTCCTGCTGTTGCAGGCTTCTCGTCTAGCCTAATGGCAAGTGCGGATAATCCGCTTAAACAGTAGAGCCCTGTAATCATGGCGTAGGCCCCTTCAGGACCGTAGGACTTGAACAAGATTCCGCCGATCAACGGCCCCAGAAGCATAGCGAGGTTCATGCCCACTGAGTTGAATGCCGCCCCGTTGCCGATGCGTTCTTGAGGCAATGTGTCGGCGACCAGCGCCTGGGCAGTGGGCATCTGAAACACTCGAACAACCCCCGCCGCCATGGCTATGCCAAATATATGCCAGACCTGGATATGACCGCTCAATATCAGAACAATCATGACCACGCCTAAAATTGCGATGATGAATTCTACGGCGGCCAAGATGCGGTTACGGGGCAGGCGGTCGGCTATCGCTCCGGCAAACAAGGCAAAGATGTTCAGTGACATCCGGGCGGTCCACGTCAACCCGACTAGGAAAGCGTTGTCGGTTAGGGTAAGGACATACCATCCCATCACCAGAGCTTCCATCTGGGTCCCCATCCCTAGCAGGGTGGTAGATGTCCAAACTAAGGCGAAGCTTCGGTGTCGGAATATAGAAAGAGGATATGCGGCGCGTCTTAACGTACTAGGTTCTTTCAACTATAAATCGAACGAGATCTGCCACAGTTGCCTTGCGTGCTGCCTGGCAGGATCTTATTACACTCCTAGAAACGTTACCCCAGCATGGCAGGGGACTAGAAACGTCGAATATCGACGAATGTCCAACGTATGGTAATGCAGATAACGATCAATAACCATATCCTTGAATAACGCCTTCTTGTGATTTTGGCCGGCGATGTGGTAGTGTCTCTCGCATAACTTGCGATAAGAATAGGAGGAAGCTCATGGGTTACAGGCCGAGACAGCTAGGACACGTCAACATATTCGTGCGTAATGCGGAGCGTTCCCGAGATTGGTATGAGGATCTTCTGGGTCTGCACACCCAAGGGTTCTTTCCCGGCCGAGCCGCTTTCATGAGTTCCGACCTTGGGAACTCCCATGAAATTGCTCTAACGGAAGTGGGGGAAGATGCTCCCGCCGTCCAAAGGGGCCAGATTGGCCTGAACCATATGGCCTGGTACATGGAAAACCTGGATGATTTGGCGGAGATTTATAACCGGATCAAAGAGAGGAATATAGACATCGAACGGGTATCCGACCACGGTCATGCCATCGGCATCTACATCCACGACCCCGATGGCAACGGTGTCGAGATTTCTTACGAGATGCCCGCCAGCGAATGGGGCAATGACCCAAGCAAGTACATGATTGGCGGTACCGAGAAGGGCCGCATGTCCGGGCCTTGGGACGCTGACATTGCCAAAGCGACAACAGCTCTGGTCTAGCCTGCCCCTCCAGAATTCCAACTAGATAAGGGCCTCATCGATTCTGTCGAGGAGGCCCTTTTGGTTTTCGGATACATTCGCTACTGTCGAGGGTTTCTGACTCCCAGGCAGTGGTTCGACAGGCTCATCACGAACGGTTGTGGATGTTTGAACCGTTCGTCCTAAGCTTCCCGAAAGACCCAACCACGGGTTTTATCCGAGTGTCATGTAGCTCTCAGAACTCCTTCATCTGGGGCAGGACCTCGCGTCCGAACAGTTCTAGCTCTTTCATGACTTCTTGGTGGGTGATGCCGGGCTGTTGGAAACCTAGGTCCACGATGCCGATGTCAGCCTGGTCGTGGTATTCCTTCAGTTGTTTGACCACGGTGTCGGGACTGCCGATGAATGTCATCAAGCCCCGGGAGTCCCTGGTGGCGTTACGGCCACCGTCACCGACGACGTGGGGTTTGGACTCGCCTCTGGCACGGGCCGCTTGTACCGCCTGGCTTATGCTGGAAGGCAGCCCAAGGCCACGCTGGAACCCCCCGGCCGTGAGTTCTTCCATACGTTTTTGCGCTAGGGTATCCGTCTCCGCCAAGTATATGGCGCCCCGGAATATGATGTCGTCTTTCGCGGGCGCCCAGCCGGCTTCCCGGCACCAGTCGTTGTAGCGTCTAGTGACCTTGGCTGCGTTCTCCGGCCGGTCATAGGCGAGGCCCAGCCCCAGCCGGTTTTTGGCAGCGTAGGCCACCGTGTCTTCGCTTCGGGTGGAAATGATTGCCGGAGGCAATGGCTTTTGAACGGGAGGTGGCCAGACCGAAACGGTTCGGTATTGGTAATAACGGCCTTCCCAGGAAAAGGGCTGGGGTTCGGTCAGGGCTTTTAGAATCAAGTCCATGCTCTCTATCAGCCTACCCCGGCCTTCCTCCGGGTTAATCCCGTAGGCTTGATCTTCGCTTATGGTGCTGCGCATGAACCCCATGATCACCCGGCCATTGGTCATGTTATCCAGCATGCCAATCTCTTCGGCGGCGCGGATGGGATTCATCAATGGCAGCAATTGGCCCATGAGGGCAATCTTGGCTTTCTTGCAACGTTCGGCCACGGCGGCGGCCATGACGACGGGGTTGGGAGTGGTCCGGTTGCCCGAGTAATGGTGCTCCGACACGCTGATCCAGTCGAACCCCAGTTCCTCGGCAAATTCACATTCTCGAAGGCCGTCTTGGTAACTCTGGACGGATGTCACAGTGTCGAGAAAACTGGGCGGCACGGGCCATTCTGCAGGAAATTTATGCCTCTCCGAGTAGCCCATCGACCCAAAATATGATGCCTTCAAGCTTGACCTCCAGATAACTGCGCTCGACCCAATCTTGAAACCAGGCGCGGTTATCTCCGGTTAGTTTCGTTTTCGGTTCGGTTGGACTTCCCGGCCAGTATAGTCGGAATGCTAGGCGGGTTCCACCGCTAGGCCAATATATCGAACCAGATGCGCACGGCAGCCCCGCCAACCACCAAGGCGAGGGCATAGCGCAATAGCCGCGGTTGCATGCGGCGGCTAATGATGGCCCCAATTTGGGCAGATGGTACCGACCCGGCCACCATGATGAGAGCTAGCTCTATCGGCACTTGAGCGGTTGTCAGTTTCCCGGTGATTCCGCCCGCGGCGGAGAACAAGATTATGCCCAGGTTGCTGGCGATGGCGATACGGGTGGGAACTTTCAGGATGTATAGCATTGAGGGAATCAAGATAAAAGAACCTGCCTGACCCACCAGGCCTCCGGAGAAACCCACTGAGCCGCCCAACATCAGAGCCACCGGAGCATTGAAATCGAACGGTCCTGGATCGGACTCGTCTTGGGATGAGCGGGATCCGGGGAGGAAAATCAACGTTGCTGCGATGAGGGCCATCGCAGCGAAGATTGCCAGAATCGCCCCATCTGGTACCCAGGCTGAGACGGTGGCGCCAGCCAAAGCCGAGACACCCGCGGATATTCCCACGTGCCGGACCAGTCTCCAGGAAACCATTCCGTAGCTACGGTGCCGGGCTAGGCCGGAAACGGCTCCGGCAAATCCTTGGACCATGGTCAGGCCGGTGATTTCCTTAACGGATAAACCAGCGATGCTGGCCATGCCAGGTCCATAGAGAAATATGGGAGTCATGATTAGGCCGCCCCCCAGGCCAAGGAGGCCGGAGAAGAAGCCTGAGAACAACCCGACCCCAAAGACAAAGTATGGCATGTTTAAGCCAAGGGCCGCTTAGGTTGGGACATCCGACGGCGCGGGTCCTGAGCGGGCGGACTGCAAGTCCTCTTGGGTAATCTTAGAAGTTTTCGCTAGTTCGTCTTCCAGACCGGTCGGGGGATGAACGTCTTTCAAGGCAGGAATCACTTCCTCACCCATCAGCCGGATGGAACGCATGATTTTCTCATGCTCGAGGCCGCCGAACATGCTCCAGCAACTTACGTGGGTTACGCCCAGTTCCGCAGCGCTCTTGAATTTCGCAATCACAGTTTCAGGACTGCCGAAATAAAGACGTTCCATGAAGCGGTCGTCGTCCGGCTCCCCTTCGTAGGGCTTCACGTCCACCCTTCCGTTGGTTACTTCCAGCCGGCCAAGGGCTCTTCCGGCCCGGTTCTGCCAGCGGGCGTATTCGATCTGTTCCCGGGCTTCCGCGTCGGTTGGCGCCACGTGGGTTATGGCTTGCATGCCCAGTTCGATTCCATGTATGTCCTTGCCCAGATCCATACGGGCATGAATCAACGACGTCAGGTGCGCCCGCATGCCATCTCCGCCCAGGAGCCCTGTGGTGACCGGCATCATGTCCCATTTAGCGGCCAGTTGCATCGAGTCGATGCTAGTTCCGGCCAGCCACAGCGGTGGATGGGGTTTTTGTAGAGGCTTGGGCCATACGGTTACTTCGTTGGGAATCTTTACGTATTCACCGTTGTAGGTGAACGACTCGTCCTGGGTCCATGCTTTAATCATCACGTCCAGGGATTCGCTGAACCTCTGGCGGGATTCGGGCACGGTGATGCCGAAGCGGGCGAACTCGTGGGGTTGGTATCCCCGTCCGACACCGCAGATGAACCTGCCATCGATGAGGTTGTCCAGAACCGCGACTTCTTCCGACAGGCGCAACGGATCCCAGATCGGCACCACTATGATGCCGGTGGCAATCTTGATGCGCTTGGTCCGTTGCCCTATGTATAGCGCTTGCATCAACGGCGCGGGCGAGTTGCCGTAGTTGGAGAAATGGTGCTCGGCGATAAGGCAATAGTCGAAGCCCATCTCTTCCGAGTACTGGATCTGCTCGACGCCTTCTTCGAAGAGGGTTTTCCAATTTCGTATCGTTGGATTCGGCCATTCATAAAAAAGTCCAAATTGCATGTGCTCTCTCCTGTTGTTTCCTCTAGGCGAATCTCTTTAGTGCGGCGTTCAGAAGCCGGGCGGTGCTGTTGAGCGCTGATGGAGATTGATGCCGCTGAAGTAAGGTCCACCGCTACCGAAGTGGTTCTACCCTGATTAAAGGTCTATTGGAGTTCGTCCTTGTAGGCCATGTAGGCCATCTGGGTGATTTGCCCGACGCGCTCTTGGTTGGCGAAGTCGCTGAACTTGCCGACGTTGACCCGCTTTGCCGTCTCTTCCTCGGATAGACCCTCGTCGAATCCCTTTTTTATCTCGCTGTTGAGGATATGCAGCAGTTCTCTGGCTTCCTCGAACTCCACCTTGCCTCCCACCGGTCCGTGGCCTGGGACGATGGTATCAGCGTCTACTTTGGCCGTCTCGTCAATCACCGTCAGCCACTTTGTGATGTGCCCGTCGGGGAACGCCGGGAGGGTCTTGTGAACCGCTATGTCTCCCACGAACAAGACCTTGTCGTCGGGTAGATAGGTCAGGATGTCGCTGTTCGAATGGGCGCGGCCGAGGAAGGAAAGTTCAATCACCCGGTCACCCAGGCGGATGGTCATCTTGTCTTCGAATGTAACGTCTGGCAGCGTCATTCGGATCTGGTCCAGTTCGGGAATCAACGCTTCCCGTTGCCGGTACCTTTGCATGTTGGCATCAAACTTTTCTTGCAACTCGGTCCGGCAGTTCTCGTGGGCCACGATTGGGGCCGGCAGGAAATACTGATTACCGAAAACGTGATCGCCGTGGAAGTGAGTATTGATTAAGTAGCGGATGGGTGCGGTGGTCACGTTTCTGATGGCTGCGTATAGCTTGCCTGCCAACGTCGGGGTCATCAGAGAGTCAATCACCAGCACGCCTTCGTCGGACACGATGAAGGCAGCGTTGGTGGCGCAATTCTCTTGGATGAATGCGTAAGCGTTGGGCGCGACTTCTATCACGCCTGTTTTGTAGGACTCGGTGGTCATTTGGCACCTCTATCTGAATTGGTTGGCGGCCTGTTTCATCGGCCGAAGGGTTTCACGCTGGAACTTACTTTACGATTATCGTGCCTTTGTTGTCAGGACGAGTCAGCATCTTGTAGGTGTAAGTTCCCGGATCTTTGTCGCTGAGCCGGGCGAAAATACGAGACTGCCCGGGCAGCAGCCACAACATGGTCCCTACTTTACGGTCATCGAATTGGACGGTGCTCTGACCGTATTCGTCATCTTTAAGTACGAACAGAACTGGCTCACCGGCATTGATCGTGACTTCCAAGGGCACGGGACCGTTAATGGTCAACTCTATCGTTGCTCCGGGAGGAACCGTCAACGTTCCCATGGGTGTGGGTGTGACAACGATAGTTTCGGCGGGCACTGCCTCCGAGCCTTCGCCACTGGCGCCACCGCCACCGCCGCACGCTACCAATGCCAGTGTCATGATTAGTACGACAACTAACAGGTGTCTTTTCATGATTCTGCCCCCTCCGCATCGCTTTGTACGCTGATCTGCAAGTTGCGCGGTTCCAGCCGGAGTACAACAGGAATCAGCCTTTGGGAATGGTACATCACCCGGTAAGAGGTCGGCAAAGAGTCCAGGACTCGATTCATAGGAGAGACATCTGTATGG
>Ga0315336_1002665_pt1 | contig 26428 bp, 19 predicted proteins | sample ASW5metaG_FD_204512 | JGI IMG/M metagenome (GOLD analysis project Ga0315336, IMG submission 204512) | Ammonia-oxidizing marine archaeal communities from Monterey Bay, California, United States - ASW #5 | ecosystem: Environmental > Aquatic > Marine > Intertidal zone | place: USA: California... | reverse complement strand
CGACCTCCTGCTGCGTCATATCCCGGTTGTTGGACCAGTGACCATAACGCGGGTCGGCGTGCCAGGGCGGCATGCGGCCTTGGAGCACCACTTCCTTGGTCATCGCCGAGTGCTTGACCGCATCCTCATAGGTCAACAAGGAAAAGGGACCGGCCATTCCCGGTCGATGGCATTCGTGGCAACGGCGTTGCAGGATGCGGGAGACGTCTTGCGCATAGCTGACGGGTGTGGCTCGGCGGGGCCGGGCGGCCCGAGTGATCAAGCAGCCCAGCGGTTCGGTCTCAGTTGTCGAGATCGTCTGTCCGCTCAACAATTGGTCGAGGGCCATCTGCAGATCACGGCGTCGGGGTGTCGCGTTCTTAAACGTGTAGCCGAAGCGGTCGTCCACCCGGCCGTGGTAGCGGACAACGCGCTGCCGATCCAGCAAAAACACCTCGGCCGTCCGCCGAGCTCCCAGTCGATCGGCCACCTGTTGCCGGGGATCGCTCAGCACCGGAATCGCCAGTTTGTATTCGCGGTGGTGTTGGGCCAGTTCGGCTTGCGTGGTTCCCGCATTGGAATTGATGCCGATGACCTGCACACCGTGTTCCATGTATCGCCGTTGCAGCTTTCCCAACTCGGTCAGGTACAGATTGGAGATCGGGCAATCCGTGCCCGTAAAGAACAAGACCACCGCTTGACTGCGGTCGAAGTCCGACAGGCTCACACGTTTTCCCGCATGGTTGGCCAGGACAAAATCGGCCATCTGGCGGTCCAGCAGGGAAGGTCGTGTTGATGTGTTCTGTTGCGACGCGGTCCGTTTTTCCTCGGTTGGCTTTTCGGAGCTGGATTCTTGCGGCGCAGCTGTGACCGTTGACGCGGTGACCGCAGCGGACACCGCCAGCAGCACGCGCGTCGCCCGACGTGTGGACCGGACAAACCGCTGAATCCATCGCAACTCGAAAACCGTGTCGCAGGTTGGCATCGCCGCATCACCTTTGGAGTGGACAGGCCTGGGGACACGCGGTGTGAGACGGACAATTGCGTGATTCCCGGAGAGGTTCCAGATAGTATAACTGCACAGGCATTGGTCGAGTATTCGGTTTGATGTCGATTTTCTCGGCCGGGCTTGATCCCGGATTGTGAAATCAACGGGGAAATGGGAGTGGAGTCATGTGGATTCAGAAGTGTGAGCGTGATCAACGCCAAGGTGTCGATTCCCCGATTCCCACTCAAGTGGTCTCGAACGAGGAGTTTATACCTCGACCCCAATCGCGCCAGCAGCGGCAATGGGAAGTTCTGATCGGGGAACTGGCCGATCAGAATTCCAAGAAGCTGGGTATGACGCGGCGGGATTATCTGCGAACGTCCATGGGTATGGCAACAGCGTTTTTGGCTTCCAACATGGTGTATGGGCCTCACTGGGAGGTGGACGCGGCGGAAACCACCGAGCCGGGGGCCACCAGCGAGAAGTGGCCCAAGGGAGAGTATTTTATTGTCGATGTGCAGACGCACTTCACCGATGGATATGCGCTCAAGTTCCGCACGAACCAGTTCGTGAAAAGCATGGGCTTCAAGCTGACGAACGACAAAGAGTCCTACAGCTTCAACAACTTTGTCAAAGAGATCTATTTCGACAGCGAAACCAGCATCGCGGTGATTTCGGGCGTGCCCGGTCGGGAGATCAACAAGAGCAAGGCCGGAAAAATCCTCGAAGGACGTGATCGCCGCGGGGGCATTTTACCCAGTTGGCTGATGTCGCGGCGCAAGAACGAATTGAATGACCTGGCAGGCTGTCAGCGCGCATTGTGTCAGGGCAATTGTGCACCGAATCACTATTGGGACCGCGGCGCGAACACTCCCGATTTCAGCGCTTTGTTCGAGCAGATGGAACGTGAAGTCGCTGACTACGGGATCGACAGCTGGAAGTGGTACTGCCACACTGATCCCGGCCGGTCCGGTGCCGGATTCCGCCTGGATGACGAATCCATGACCTATCCGTTTTACGAACGATCGAAAAAACTGGGCTTGAAGGTGTTCAGCGTTCACAAGGGATACGCGTCGCAATCGCGGACACTGGGGCACATGGCCCACCCCGGCGACGTGGAACGCGCAGCGCTGGATCATCCTGATTTGAGCTTCATCGTCTACCACTCCGCCATGAAGCACGGACCCGGCGAACCGCAGTTCAAACAGCCGGGGTTCTTCGATCCCACAACCGGTGACTTTGCCTGGCACGATGCGCTGATGCAGATCAAGAAACGCAATCCGCAGATCAACAACGTCTATTGCGAAATCGGTTCCGCGTTCGGGACGCTGGCCATCGCGCATCCGGTCATGTGTCAGCATCTGATCGGGAAAAACGTCAAGTACTACGGAGCCGATCACGTGATGTGGGGTACGGATTGTCTGTGGTGGGGTTCGCCCCAGTGGGTGATCGACGCGCTCAAACGCTTCCAAATTTCCGATGAGCTGTGCGAGCGATTCGGCTACCGCAAATTGACGCGTGAGGACAAGGCGCTGATTTTTGGACTGAATGCCGCCAAGGTCTACGGCTTCGACGTTCAAGCCCAGCGGAAGGCCTTTCCCAACGACGCGCTTTCCAAGCTGAAAACCGCTTATCTGGATCGTGGTGGGCTACCCGACAACGCGGCCTACGGATGGGTTCGTTCGGAAGCTTGATCTGGCGCGCACAACAACATGCGGGTTCGCTGATGAGATATCTCACTGTCTGTGGTCTCGTTTCCGTGGCTGGCTCGCTGGTCTGGCTGGCGGCGGTCTCGGACCGGGAACCTGTGTTTGCCGGCCGTCGAATCCCGGCTCCAGCTCCGCAGACACTCGATCCCGCGGCCTGGGGCCGTGATCATGTGGGACGGCAGTTGCCCGAGTTCATGACCGGGGACGAATGTCTGTTTTGTCATCGCATGGACGTGGGGCCGACGTGGACGCGGAACCGGCACTACCAGACCATGCGCCGGGCGGAACCGGAGGCGGCTGCCGTGGCCGCGTTGCGAACGTTGCCGTCGACGAAGGCTGCGGCGGAGCAGGTGGAATTTGTGCTGGGATCACGGCGGCAAGTCCGGTTCTTGAAACGGGGCCGGAAATACGGGCACCTGTCATTGTTGTCCACGGCCGCCAGTCCCACGCGGCAGAGCGGGAAGTTCCGGCTGCTGCACGGTGAACATCCCCAATGGGACAGCGAGACGTTCGGCAAGTCCTGTGCCGGATGTCACGCCTCTGGACTGGATTCTCAGACAGGTGCCGTGGCCGCGGTGTCTCTGGATTGCTTCACCTGTCATGGAGAGATCACGTTGGAACACACGCGGGATTCCAGCAAAGCTCTGCTGGCCAAACGCAGACGGGACCCGTCACGTGTCGTGGTGTCGATTTGCGGGCAGTGCCACCTGAGGACCGGGACATCCAGAAGCAACGGCCGCCGGTTTGCCAACAACTTTGTGGCTGGTGATAATCTGTTTCGTGATCTGCGGATCGACTGGTCCGACAAACACCTCGATTCCCTGGAACCGGGAGATCGACACATTCTGCAGAACATCAGGGATGTGGTCCTGCTGGGGCGCGTCCAGACCAACTGTCTGTCCTGCCACGATGTGCACAAGCAATCCAGCACGAAGCACCGGAAGTTGACCGCTGCCGCCATCTGCGGGAATTGTCACCGGCCCGATGGCGGTCGGACCGTTGTCAATCGCCGCAAACAACACAACCGCGTTTGCGAATACTGAACGGAGATCCCCGATCTACGTCCGAGATATTATTGGTGCTCAATCGAGTGCGTTGGCAGTTTCTCAGATGCCGGATTCAATTGCGCTTGTTGTGGGATCGCAACCAGCGACGGGATTCGCGTGACACAATCGGTCGCTAGACGCTAGAGTATGCGGCGGTTCGAGATTCTGGAATGTAGAGGTGTGCCCCCATGCTGGTGATTACGATTTACATCCTGGTGTTCCTGTTTCTGTCCGGCCTGCTGGCCATGGTCGACGCGGCGGCGTTGAGCGTCACACATGCCGAAACTGAGGAGCTGGTTCTGCAGCAGAAATCCGGTGCGCTGTGGTTGCGCCGTGTCAAACAGAACATCACCCAGGCGGTGGTGGTCATCGTGATGATCACCAATACGATCAATATTTTGGGACCGATCCTGGTGGGCCAGAAGGCAGTCGAGATCTACGACAGTTCGGCGATCGGCGTGATCACGGCCGTGTTGACCTTCGGCACGATCATCTTTTCCGAGATCATCCCCAAGTCACTGGGAACGCATTATGCTCCCGTGATCGCGCGCTATTCCGCGCCCGCAATCGTCTGGTTGTCGTGGGCGCTGTATCCGGTCGTGGTGATCCTCGAGCGGATTGCCGCATTTTTTCAGCGTGGAGAACGTCACATCGGGACCGAAGCCCAAATTCAGTCTCTGGTGACCATCGGGTTGAAGGCCGGTCGCATCGAGCAAGACGAGGGTCAGATGATTCACCAGGCATTTGGACTCAATGACAGAACGGCTGAGGACATCATGACGCCGGTGTCCGCCATGGTCACCATGCCGAACAACCTCACGATTCGCGCAGCAGCCGACATCGTGTTGCAGCATGAGTTCTCGCGGTATCCGGTCCTGGACGAGAGCTCCGGCAACGTGGTCGGGATGGTGCTTGGACGAGAGATCCTCTCCGCCGTTGTGGCTGATCACGGTGAGTTGCCGCTGGCCGGTTTCGTACACGACGTCGGGCGTGTCCAACCGGACATGCGGTCGGATCTGTTGTTGGTGATGTTCCGTGATCGCCAGAGACATATAACCATGGTGGACCGCGGCGGCCAGACCATCGGCCTGGTCACTCTGGAAGATGTGCTCGAAGAACTGGTCGGTGACATCGAAGACGAAAAAGATGATCCCGCGGAATCGGCGGCCGACGCACCATCGGAGACAACCCCGGAGCCGTGAATCAGCGGTGGTCGATTCAAATCGGGTATTCGATCAGCACTCCGTAACCGCGTGCATCCCGGTCGGTGCTCCGAAAACCAGGATGCACCGAAACCAGTCGGGCGCCGGAATCCAGGTGGAACGACAAGACCGGGTCTTGCAATCGACCGTTTGCGGTGCGCAGTTCGAGGTAGTCGTCGATCGACAGCTCGGGGAATTGGTGAAAGCCAACCGGTCGTGTGAATCCGACGATTCGCTGGATGCCGTCCAGGCTGCGGGCGAATTGCAATTGACAGTCGATCAACCGCCGTCCCACTCCGCAACCCTGGCCTTCCGGAGCCACTCCCACACCGACCAGTTGATACACGCTTCCCGCGGGATCATGTGTGTTCTGGAACGTGGCGTTGTCGGTGATCTGGTCGTAGGATGGCTGGGATGTGGCCAGCAGTTCGGGACGCACACGCTGGGCAAACGCGGCTCCCACAATCTGTTGGCCGCGCAGCGCCACCCATTGTCCGGGGGAGAAAACCTCAATTCTCGGGACGATGGCGCTGCGTGGTGCCGCCAGGAATGTGGGCCAACTTTCCGCCTCGATCCGCGTGATCGCGTCGGCGTCGCTCAGTGTCGATTGTCGGAAACGGATCATGGGCGGTGCTGGTGTGCGTACGGTTGGGACGTCACGGATCACTGCGGCCGCTGTCGTTATTGCCGGACGGCGGGGACGGCGGCGGCAGCCAGCGGTTCATAATCTCTGCCGCCTGCTGGTCGAGTTGCGGGGCGCGGTCGGACAGCGCAGGAACTGTGCCATCGATGCGGAACGGTGTTCCGCTGGTCAGAAATGATTCCCCGGAATCGCCGCGCATGCGGTGAAACATGTCGCGACTCAACAACTGTTCGTCTTGCATCACCTCGGCGATTGTCTGAATCGGTCCGGCGGGAATCCCGGCCTGTCGCAGGCGGAGCAACCAGTCTTCTGTCGTCCGTTCCCGCGTCCGCGCGCTGATCACTCGCTCCAGGTAGGCCTGGTTTTCCGTGCGGGCCGTGTTGTCGCTCAGCCGCAGGTCGTCGAGTAGCTCCGGCAGTTCCAGAACGTGACAGAGCTCTTTCCACAGACGTTCGTTGCCGGCGGCAATCACCACCGCGCCATCACTGGTGGAAAACGACTGGAAGGGTGTGATTGAGGGGTGACGCGTCCCCAGGGGTTCGGGGTTCTGGCCCGTGATGCCGCACCGCGTGACGGCGTTTTCCAGAACGGCGACGGTGCAGTCCAGCATGGCCATGTCGAGTCGGGCTCCGCTGCCCGTCCGTTCCCGGCGCTGCAGCGCGGCCAGAATGCCGATCGCGGTGAACAGGCCCGTCACGATGTCGCCCACCGAAGTTCCCACCCGAGCCGGCGCGGCGGAGTCGTGGCCCGTAACGCTCATTAAACCGCTCATGGCCTGAATGATCACGTCGTAGGCCGGGTGGTCACGATAGGGGCCCGTCTGGCCGAAACCCGAGGCCGAAGCGAAAATCAGCGATGGATTGATCGCCCGCAGGCGCTCCACATCGATGTTCATGGCGTCCATGACACCCGGTCGAAAGTTCTCCACCAGCACATCGGCGTTGCGGACCAGTGACAGGAAGGTGTCGCGGTCGCCGGGCTGTTTGAGATCGAGTGCGATGCTGGATTTACCGCGATTCAGCCCGCTGAAGTAGGCGCTGGTTCCCGAAGCCAGAAAGGGACCAAAGGCTCGGGATTCGTCGCCGTCGTCCGGGCGCTCTACCTTCACCACGTCGGCGCCCAGATCGGCCAGGATCATGGTGCAATACGGGCCGGCCAGAACACGGGTCAGGTCCAGGACACGCAGTCCGTCCAACAACCGCGTTGAATCCGGCTGCGGGGAAGCCCCTGTTGTGGACCGGTCGGGATCGTGAGACTGCGGCATGCGGACGAATCTCTGTGGCTGGGCAGGCTGTGTCACCACTTTCGGTGTCAATCAACCTCATATCCACTCGACCGCAGAATGGCTTCGTGCACGGCCAGTTCATGCGCCGGTGGATAATCGTTGTCTTTTTCTTCGCGAATGACGGCGGCCATATCTCGGAATGCGCTCTGGAAGATTCCGGGACTCTTGGGCAGCGTCACATCCTGATAACCGGTCTTGTATTTCTGCTGGGGGCGTTCCAGCGCCAACCGAAAGGTCTGTCCGCCCAGCGGGCGGAGATCAAACGTGCCATGTTCCCCACAGACGGTGAATTGCCGTCGTTCAAAACCGGCGTATTCCACCAACGCGCTGCGGACCGAGGCGATTGCCTTTGGATATTCAAACACGGCCAGCTGATTATCGACCAGAGGATCCCGGTCCGTGTGCGTCTGTCGTCCATAGGTGGTTGTTTTCTTCGGCGGTCCGAGGACGCGGATTAGGGCGTCAATCACATGGCAACCGATCTCGAACATCGAGCCTCCGGCGAACCGCGACAGATATTTGCGCGACGAATCACCGACCTTTTTGCTCATCACCGCATGCACCTCGAACACATCACCCAGCCAGCCATCGGCCACGATCTGGTAGCAGAATTGGAACGCCGTGTGATAGCGGTAAATGTAACCCATTTGCAGGTGCAGTTTACGACGCTCGACTTCGTCCAGCAGGCTCTTGAAGGGCGGCAGCGACTCGCCCGCCGGTTTGTCCAGGTGCACGTGCATGCCCGCTTGCACACAACGCCGGGCTGTGGGCAACAATTCCTGCACTTCCGTCTCGACAACCACCGCCTGCAGGCCCGGCGTGTTCAGCAGTTTCTCTTCGCTGATCAGTTGCACGCCCTGATACGAGTCTCCCAGTGCCTTACGGCGGCGCGGGTCGTTTTCCACGATTCCAATCAACTCATAGTCATCGGTCACCTGCCGCAATTGTGAAAACACGCCCGACGCGTGCGCGTGGCCCGTGCCAATCTGTCCGATCTTGATCTTGTCTGGCTTCACGTTGGCACCACGACTGCTGGCGGTGGCCAGGGTCAGTCCGGTTGCCATGCTGCCCGCGGTTGTCAGAAAGCTGCGACGATCAACGTGTGCCATGAGAAGGCTCCTGTCACCTCGTGATGTTCGGTTGACACTGATGTTCGGTTGAAGACGTCACATAACATAGCCCAACCAGGTACGTGAAAGAAACATGACCGGCGGAAACCAAACGGTTCGGAACAAACACATTACGGAGCCGGAAGCCAGCCGGCTTGCCGCCAGAATCCTCGTCCAAGGTCAGGGCCGGGATGTTCATGTCTGGCCTGTCGCATGGTATCATCAACGCCCCGGACGAAGACGGATGCGATCCCAGCACACCACGCTCCACAAATAACGAGCTCGATCCAATGCATCGCACACTTGAAAACCTGGCGAGGTTGGTTCGCGGACGCCTGCTGTTGATCGCGATGGTCTCCGCGTGGCTGACGGCCGCAGACGCGCGGGCCGAATACCGGCTGGCGACTTTTCGAGTCGATGTAACCTGCCCGATCGGTCACCCGCTGCTGGGACGGCGGCAGGGAATCGCCAAGACGATTGCCGACCCGCTGTATGCGCACGGATTCGTGCTGCTGGGAGCCGGACCGCCGATTGCACTTGTGGCCGTCGATTGGTGCGAGATTCGTAACGGAGCCTACGACCATTGGCGCGACTTGCTGGCGACGGCCGCGGGTACGTCAACCGAACGAGTGATCCTGTGCGCCGTGCACCAGCACGATGCCCCCTTGGCCGATCTGGGAGCCGAGAAACTGCTGGCCGAAGTCGGGATGGGCGGAGAAATGTTCGACGTCGCGTTTTTCAAGCAAACCGGTCAACGCATTGCGGACGGGTTGCGGAACAGTCTGCCGCGCGCCCAGCGGATTACCCATCTGGGTCTCGGGCAGGCACGGGTCCAGTCGATCGCTTCCAATCGCCGCGTGGTACTGGCCGACGGAAGCGTTACCTTTCGCCGCGGCAGTAATGGCGCTGCCGATCGCATCAATCGCGAAGCCGACGACGGGTTGATCGATCCCTGGCTCAAGACAATCAGTTTCTGGGACGGTCCGCGGCCGGTGGCCGCGCTGAATGCCTACGCCGTGCATCCGATGAGTCACTACGGTCGCGGAGAGGTCAGTGCCGATTTCGTGGGCATGGCTCGGAAGCGGCATGCCGCAGACACCGCTCCAGCCTTTCAGATGTACGTTTCCGGTTGCAGCGGTGATGTGACCGCCGGGAAATACAACGACGCTTCTCGGGCCAATCGCCCGCGGCTGGCCGATCGCCTGTATCAGGCCTTGCGGCTGGCCTGGAAGAACACACGCGTTCAGCCGCTGGAACAGGTCGGTTTTCGAACCACTCGACTCGACCTGGAGTTCCGTAAGGACGTCGAGTTCTCCGCACAATCGATGCGGCGCGTTTTGGAGAACCGGGAAACCAACCGCAAGGCGCGCGTGCTGGCCGCCATGGGGTTGAGCACACGGCACTATCTCAGCCGCGGTCCCTCGATCGAGATGCCCTGTATCGACTTCGGACCGGCGCAGATCGTGTTGTTTCCCGGCGAGTCGTTTGTGGGCTACCAGTTGCTGGCCCAGAAGATGCGGGCCGACTCGTTTGTCATGTCGATTGGTTTTGGCCAGTGCTGGACCGGCTACCTGCCGACTCAGGCGGCCTTTGCCGACGGATTCCAGGGTTTCTGGTTGTGGGTCGCTCCGGGAGCCGAACCGCGGATTCAACAGGCCCTGGGACGCGTCCTGGGGCCCGTACGCCAGCAGCCCTGAGACCACCGCGTCCAATCAGTTTCCTGCGAGAGGATGTTCAGATGGATTCCCGTTCGATGATCTCACGACGAAGATTTCTGGCCACTTCCGGTGCGGTCTGTGGCGCCGTTGTCGCCCGCACCGGAATCGCGGCAGCCGGTGCCGACGGGGAACAGCGGGATGGTCAACAGAAGAAACTCAAGCTGCTCGACTGCCACATGCACTTCAATCACAAGGGACGCTCGATCGAACAGACGATGCAACACATCGCAGCCACCGGCAGCGACAAGGCTTTCATCCTGCCTCTCGAGACCGGTGAAGGGGGCGTGTTACTCAAGTCGCAAACGGTTCTGGAGGCGCGACGGAAATATCCAGATCGCGTCATCCCCTTCTGCCAGTCCGACGTCCGCCAGCCGGACGTACTGGAGCGGATACTGGCCTATCATAAACTGGGCTGTCGGGGGGTTGGCGAACAGAAGGAACATGTGCCGTTGAGCGACCGCCGAGTCGAATCCGTGATTGCCCTGTGCGACGAATTGAATTGGCCGATCACGATCCACTTCCAGGACGGACCGAAAGGCTACAACCAGGGACTCGCCGAACATCTGGAGACCTATTTGAAACGCTACAAACGCGTGCGGATCATCGGTCATGCCCAGACCTGGTGGGCGCACATCAGTGCCGATGTGCCACCGCCGGAAAAATCACTATATCCCCGGGGGCCGGTTAAGCCGGGGGGTGTCATCGACCGCTTGCTCGGCGCGTACCCCAATCTTTACGCCGACCTCTCGGCCGGCAGCGGTTACAATGGCCTGTCGCGAGACGAGTCGTTCACGGCGGGATTTCTCAAACGGCACCGCAAACAACTGCTGTTTGGCAGTGACTGTCCCTGCGGTGACGGACGCGGAGCCAACGCCAAGGGAGTCTGCTACAGCACGCGGCTGCAGGCTTTTCTCCGCAAGATGGTCACCGACCAGGACGCGTTGCAGGACATCCTGCACGATAACGCCATGCGTGCACTCCAAGGGGCGTCGTAGTACGGCCGGCCGGAGTCGGGGCCGCCGACGCGGGCTGATGTTGTGACACGTCATTCATCAAAGTAGACTGATGTATGCGCGTTTACGCTGCGGGAGTGTTTCGGGATGAGTTTTGGATATCAACGAGTTTCCGCCCCAGCCGCGCTGGCGGTTTGCCTGGCGTTTGCCGTCGGCGTTTCCACGCTGGATGCCGCAGACGGGTTGCGCGTACGACCGGCGGAGATTCAGTTGGATTGCCCGGAAGCCTGCCAGCAGCTGCTGGTGGATCAACCGGGGGGCCTCCCCGGCGATTTGACGCGGCGGGTTGTTTACCGCTCCCAGGATCCATCGATCGCAGTGGTCACGCCTTCCGGCCAGGTGCTTCCCCGTGGCGCGGGTCGCGGCGCGGTTGTGGTCGAGCACGCGGGGTCTCGGGTTGTGGTGCCGGTCAATGTGGCTGGCTGGTCGCGTCTGGCGCCCGTTTCGTTTCGCCGAGACATCATCCCGATTCTGTCCAAGGCGGGTTGCAATGCCGGCGGATGTCACGGTAAGGCGGAAGGTCAGAACGGATTCAAGTTGAGTGTGTTTGGATTTGATCCGACAGCGGATTTCGCGGCTTTGGTTTCCGAAGGCCGAGGCCGCCGGGTTTCGTTTTCGAATCCGCATGACAGTCTGTTGCTCATGAAAGCGACGGCCGAAACTCCGCATGGCGGCGGTGCCAAGATTCCTCACAACGGCCTCTGGTACCGCCGGATCGCGCGCTGGATTGCCGAGGGAGCTGTGCTGGACGAAACCGGTCCGCGTTCGGCGGTGTCCATCCATGTGGAACCCGAACGCGTGGTGTTGTCAGCCCGAGCGAGACAGCAGCTGCGCGTCACCGCGGTCGATGCGATTGGGCGGCGCCGTTGCGTGACGCTGGAGGCCGAATACGCGTCCAACGCTGGGCCGATTGCGTCTGTCGGTCGCGGTGGTCTGATTTCCGCCGGCGATGTGCCGGGGGAAGCGGCGATTTTAGTGCGGTACATGGATCTTGTGGCGGTGTGCCGCGTGACGCTGCCCAGAAACGAAGTTGCGTTTCAGCGTCCGCCGGAACAGAACTTCATCGATGCACATGCGTGGAACAAGCTTGACGGACTCCGAATTCAACCCAGCGCGCTGGCCGATGACGCCACCTTCATGCGCCGCGTGTTTCTCGACACCATCGGGACATTGCCCAGCGTCGACGCAGCGCGCGGTTTTCTGGATGACCGTGATCCTCAGAAACGGAAAGCCCTGGTCGACCGTTTGCTGGAGCGCGACGAGTACGCCGACTACTGGGCCATGCGGTGGTCCGACATTCTGCGTGTGGACAAGGATCGGATCACCCCGCAGGGAGCGGTGGCGATGACTCGCTGGCTGCGTCGCCAGTTTCGGGACAACGTGCCGTACGACGCGTTTGTCCGTTCGGTGGTCACCGCTCGAGGAAATACGTTGGCCGAGAGTCCAGCCGCGTTTTATCAGATTCACGACAAACCCGAGATGCTGAGTCGCTCAATCAGCCAGCTGTTTCTGGGGGTCCGTATCGAGTGTGCCCAGTGCCATCATCATCCGTTCGAACGCTGGAGCCAGACGGATTACTTTGCTCTGGCGGGAATGTTCACCGGCGTGGGCCGCAAAGGTGCGCCGCGGGGAGGTCAGAAGATCTTTTCCACCGCCGGAGCCGATCTCAAGCACCCGCGCAGCGGCAAACCGGTCGCGGCGGCGGGGCTGGGAGCGACGCCGGTTGCCTTCGCTGCGGGCGCCGACCGGCGGGACGTGCTGGCGGCGTGGATGACGGAACCGCAGAATCCGTTCCTGTCGCGGATGATCGTCAACCGCTTGTGGGCTCATTATTTTGGCCGGGGGCTGGTGGAACCGATCGACGACATGCGGGCGACCAATCCGGCGACGAATCCGGAACTCCTGGATGCGCTGGCCGCCCATCTCGTGGAACAACGCTTCGATTTGAAGGCGCTGACACGGACGCTGCTCAATTCGCGTCTGTATCAGCTCGCCCACGTGCCCAACGCAACCAACCGTCTCGACGATCAGAACTACTCCCGCGCCGCCTGGAAGGCGTTGCCGGCCGAAGTGTTGCTGGATGCGTTTTGCCAGGCGACGGAAGTGCCCGAGCAATTCAATGGATGGCCGGTCGGTTACCGGGCAATTCAGATTTGGGACAACCGTTTGCCGTCGTATTTTTTCCGAGTCTTCGGTCGCCCTCAACGCGTCAGTGTGTGTGAGTGCGAGCGCGGAAATGAACCTTCGATCGCCCAGGCGCTGCATCTGATGAATTCCCCGGAATCCGTCCGCAAAATCCGTCACCGGGACGGCCGCGCGGCTCGACTGGCGCAATCGAACAAAACAGACGATCAGATCATAGACGAACTCTACCTGGCGACGTTGTCCCGTCGTCCTGCGTCCGCCGAGCGGGCTCTGATGCGACAGGCGTTCAGCGAATCGTCCGGTAACCGTCGTGCGGCAATCGAAGATATCCTGTGGACTCTGCTGAATACCCGGGAATTTGTCTATAATCACTAGGGCGTCTCAGCGACGTTTCCGAATGTAATATTGTACAGTCGTCGTTTCGATGCGGTCAGAGGTTCCAGCGACGTTGGAGAGAACTGGTCATGCTGAACATCGACTTGGGAACACACAGCGATTATTGCGACGGCGTCAGTCGACGTCAGGCGCTGCGGCTGGGCGGCACCGGTTTGCTGGGTGGCCTGACCCTGCCGAACCTGTTGCAGTTGCAGGCCCAGGCGGCCTCGCCTCGGCCAGCCAAGGCCAAAGCCTGTATCTTCCTGATGCTGGAAGGCGGTCCCAGCCACATTGATATGTGGGATCTGAAACCCAACGCGCCCCAGGAGATTCGTGGCCCTTACAACCCGATTGCCACCAACGTGACCGGCACGCAGATCAGCGAGATTCTGCCGCGCTGCGCCCAGATTGCGGACCGGTTCAGTATTCTCAGGTCGCACAGCCATCGCGACAACGGACACGCGACCGGCCGGCATTGGGTGCTGACCGGCTATCCGCCGAATTTTGGCGACGGGCAACAGAAAGGCATGCCGTTCAACGAACTGTACCCGTCACTGGGTTCGATTGTCTTTCGGGAACTCGGGCCCCGCGGTCACGTGCCGCCGTATGTCGAAATGCCCAACCCGCTGGGACCGGGTGGACCCGGGTTTTATGGTGCCGGTTATTCGTCGTTTACGATCGAAACGGATCCGGTACAACCCGATTTCGAGGTCCGTGATCTGAACGTTGCCAAGGGGATTGACGATCGCCGGTTCCGTCTCCGGCGGAAATTGCTTCAGGGAGTGCAGCGATTGCGAGGTGCAGAGGCTCTGACCGGTCGCGCCAAGACGATGTCGACCTATTACGAAAAAGCACTGCAGCTGGTGACCTCGCCCGAGGCCAAGCGTGCATTTCGCATCCAGGACGAACCCGCGGCCCTCCGCGAACGATACGGGCATACGTCGATCGGCCAGTGTTCGCTGTTGGCGCGACGGCTGATCGAAGGCGGTTGCCGGTTCGTTGGTATCGATCATGGAAGTTGGGATACACATGTCGATAACTTCACGAGCCATGAAAAGGCGCTGGTTCCGCCGACAGATCGCGCTCTGAGCACTTTGCTGCTCGATCTGGATGATCGTGGCATGCTCGATGAAACCCTGGTGGTGATGATGGGCGAAATGGGACGCACTCCCCGCATCAACAAAAACGCAGGCCGCGATCATTGGTCACAGTGCCAGACCGTGATTCTGGCTGGCGGCGGACTGCACCGCGGCATCGTCGTGGGCAGCAGCGACGCAACCGCCAGCCTGCCGACAACACAACCCTATGGGATTCAGGACCTGTTGTGCACCATTTTTGACCTGATGGGTATCGACTCCAAGAAGATCTATCATACGCCTCTGGGCCGACCCGTGCCGATTGTCAACGGTGGACATCGCATTGACGAGCTGATCGCCTGATCAACATGGGGCTCCAGCGACCGACCGTATTCTGGAAAGCGACTGTGCCATGCAGCGGGTCTCGATCCTTGTGGGCTTGATGGTCGGCAGTTGCCTGCTGTCGAGCGGCTCGATCCATGCCCAGCAGGCTCCGACGCTGGGCTATGTGTTTCCACCCACCGTTGTGCCCGGCAGCACCGTGGACGTGGCTCTGGGTGGCTACGACCTGACTGCCGATGTGCAGGTGTTTGTGCACGACAATCGGCTGTCCTTGACGGTTCAGGGATCCCCCGGCGCGTTCTTCATACCGGGGCCGCCCTACTGGTTCGGGCCGAAGGGCTTTTCGACCGCCCTGAAGATTCCCCGCGAAATTCCCGCGCGTTTGCACGTCGCCGACGGATGTCCGCCGGGCTTGTTTCGCTGGCAATTGGCCAACGCCAATGGTGCGGCGGCGGCCGCGGTCGTGCTGGTCAGCGACGGCCCGGAAATCCTCGAAGACCGCATCCGCCAGCAGACTCAGCGACTCCCGTCGCCACCGATCGGCGTGTCCGGACGACTCAGCCGGATTTCCGAGGTGGATCGGTACCGTCTGAAGTGTGATCGCGATGGTCCGGTCAGCGTCGCGTTGTTTGCGCGGCGGCTGGGAGCAAATTTCAACGGTGTGATTCAGGTGCGCGATGACGCGGGGCAGCTTCTGGTCGATCAGGCGGATACGCAAGGAATCGATGCGGCCGCGACGTTTGCCGGCCGGGCCGGCGTGTCTTACGACGTGTCGGTTCACGATGTTGATTTTCGTGGCCACCGATCTTATGTCTACCGCCTGGCGATCACGGCCGGTCCACGGGTGCTGGCGACTATGCCCACGGCAGGACAGCGTGGAAGTCAGCAACAGGTTGCATTTGTCGGGATCGGCGTGGCGACCGGCGCGGCTCGGCTGGAAACCACGACGCGCGATGTGATGTTTCCCGACGATGCCCGGCAAATGTCCTTGCGTTACCGGCTCGAGACTCCGTTGGGAACCGCTGCCGCAGTCGACTTGCCGCTGAGCAATCTGCCGGAACTGCGGGGAGCTGAGCGCATCGAAATCCCGGCGGCGACCAGCGCCGTCATGCAGGCTGACGGCTGCTCGATTGGCTTCACGGCAAACAAGGGCGAAGTCCTGCGGATCGATGCGGTTTCCCAGGCGATCGGCACCGGCTTGGATCTGTCATTGTCCATTCGTGATGCCTCGGGGAAACAGATTGCCGAGAACGACGATCTGGGAGGCACAGCCGATGCCGGTCTGGACTTTGTGGTTCCAGCCGACGCGGAATACACCTGCGTCGTGCGTGATCTTTCCGGCCGCCGCCTCGACGAGTCCTCGATCTTTCGGCTGGCGATTGATCGTCCGCAACCGGACTTTCGACTGAGTGCCGCTCAGGTGTTGAATCTGCCCGTCGCGGGCAAAGCTCAGTTGGCGGTCAAGGCCCTGCGGACCGGTGGTTTCCAGGACGCAATCGATGTTCAGGTGACCGGTTTGCCCGCCGGAGTGACGGTGGCTGACGGTTTGAAGATTCCAGCCAAGAAGAACGACCTCAAGATCGAGCTGACGTGTGCCAAAGACGCGGCGGTTGTGGCGGTGATGATGCAGTTGACGGGGCAGGCAAAAGTCGGTGAGCAGGTCGTCAAACGGCCAGTCCGCGCAACAGCCGGCGGCAATCTGTGCCCCCGACAACCCCAGCAGGTCAAGCAGATTCTGTTGGCGTTGACCATGAAGCCGCCGTTCGCACTGGAACTGGTCGACAAGAACCGGCAGCGCGCCGTTCATCGCGGTACGACATATCCCGCGGAGTTCGTCATCAAACGCGATGAGGGTTTCACGGGTGAGGTGCAGATGATGATGGCCTCCACCCAATCGCGGCATCGGCAGGGGATTCAGGGGCCGATTGTCACCGTGCCTGCGGATGTGCAGCGGGCTTTATATCCCAGTTTCATGCCGGAATGGCTGGCCACCGACCGCACGACGCGGATGAGTGTCCTGGGGGCAGCGCGGGTCGCCGATCCCCAGGGCAACCTGCGTACTCTGACACAGACAGCCAATGCCCGGATTACGATGATTCTGGAAGGCGCGCTGTTGAAGGTGTCTCATCAACTGGGCGAACGGACCGTGCATCCCGGCGATCAATTCGAGATCCCGGTCGCGATCGCTCGCTCGACCAAACTCCGCGAAACCGTCACGGTGTCGTTAGAAGTCCCCGCGGAACTGTCCGGCGCCTTGCAGTCCGCGGCCGTCACGCTGGAGCCGGGACAGGCCGCGGTCGTACTCCGAGTTCAAGCCGCCCTGGATCAGCGGTTGACCGGTCGCTGGCCGCTGACGATCAAGGCCACAGCCCAACAAGACGGTCGCTGGCTGGTGATGTCGCAGACCGAAGCCGTCGTTGAATTCGCAGCCGCGACCAAGTAACCGGACGGGCGCTGGGAGTCTGGCGCTGGGAGTCGGTTGCCTGATGGCGCCCGCGATTCAACGCAGATAACCGCGAAGCCAGCCACGCGATCCCTGTGGCGGGACGCGGTCTGCCACATCGGTTCCGTCGGCCAGAGTGAAAGAAATCGCCAACGGAAAACGCCCTTTGGGAGCGCCGCCCGTGTAGAGACCCTGTCCCCAGAACTGGCCCTTGGCGACCAGATCCAGACGCACGACCCGTCCGTTGCGAGTCTCCAGCACACCCTGCAGTTGAACGTCGTAACCCCGATCGCCGCCGGCTGTCTGTAACTGAAATTGCCCCTGGATCTTGCCGTCGCTCAGTGTCAGATTGCGTTGGCGAACCTCGGATGGCTTCCACATCGGTGGTTCACCGCGGGTGTTGTCGACCAGGTGAAATCTGGCAATCCGCAGCTGCAGGCTGTCGGGGACGTGTCCGCCGACGAGTGCCTTGTGTTCGGCTGGGGAGATCCACAGATTGTCGCGCGACAGGGCGGTTTGGAAAATCCGCTGCCAGCGGTCGGTGGTCGGTTCGTAGCCGTCGAGGACCTTGGCCCGGACACGCACGACGAGTCCTCCGTCTGGAGGCTGGACGTTGTATCGCGGGTCGGTTGTTTTTGATGTCAGCTGCGGGATGTCCGGACGGTTTCCACCAGCGGAAGCGAATGCGGCCAGCTTTTGTCCCAGCAGGCGGCGAACCTTGGCCGGATCACGATTATTGTTGTACAGCAGCAATTGGCCTGCCGCGGTTGCGATGTAGAACCCCTGGGTCGTCGCTTGAAAGTTGTTGCGCGGTCCCTGCCCGGCGATCTTGCGATAAAACTCTCCCTCGGTGTCCTGCTGTCGACGTTGATAGGCCTGGTCAATGGCGACTGGAATGAACCGGGTCTTGAGCAGCTTGACGATTTCCGGATCGGCGAAGGTCGACTCACGGTCGAGCACTCCGTTGTTTCAGGTGCAGCCCAGAGGATGGCCGTCCATGGCCCAGATGAAGATGGGCTTGTTTTCCGTCACGGCGGTGCGCTGGGCATCCAGCAGCGATATTTTCCAGGGTATGGTTCTCCAGGGTTCATCACCCGGCTGCAACTGTTTGTGCAGCGTCTGAAACATGGCCTCGGTGAAATCTTCAGCCGTCAACCGGGCTGCTGAAAAGCTGCAGGTCATGCTGATGGCGAACACAAACAAGACGGTCTGGCAGCGGCTGCGCATCGCAAGCACTCCTTGACAGGCCATTGGCTGACTCGGGATCGCGATGTCGGTACAAGAAACCGGCCGGCCTCGCGTCGATTCTGATTCTATCGCATTCTGGCGGGTCAATGCAAAAGCGACACCGTCGATCCGCCGGTCAACGACGAGTCTGGGGCCGTGCCTCACGAGCGCGGCACGCATCGCTGGGGGTGTTGGTCCCGCGATTCATCGCGGCGGTTGCGCGGATGGTTCCGCAGCGGTCCGGCGTGCGCGGAGGTCGCTGGTCGGGGATTCCGGTTGCGACATTGTCCGGCAACGGTGACGCACGGCGGCCAGCAATGCGGCTCCATAATCTTGCCACAGCTGATCGGGATGTTGATTGCGGGCCGCACGCGGCAATTCCAACGTGATGATGGGGATTCCCAGAGTCAGTCCGGCGTACGAACCCAACGATCCCGGACGGCTGCCCAGTTTCTTGACGGCAAGCGAACACTGAGCACTCATGACTTCCGCCAGTTCCGCCGCGGCGCCGTCGTAATCCACACATTCCAGTGGTTCATGCAATGTGACGATGTGGTCGGGCAGCCAGTGAGAGATGACCTGAAAAATGGCCAGTGACTCGGGTTCGGACAAAGCGTGCATGCCGTAACGCCGCGAGTTTTTTCGGTTGTCCGCCGGAAAATTCCGATTCAAATCCACGCCCTGCGCGTTGAAGCGTGACGCGTTTTGCACTCCATCCGGATTGACCTGCGGCAGCAGGACCACGGTGCAATCCGACAGAGCTTCGGTGTGCTGCTGCAGGTGTTCTGCCAGCCGGTTCAACAGTGGCGTACCCGCCGACTCGTTTCCGTGGATCGACGCCAGCATCAGAATCACATAATCGCCGTTGCCGATCCGGATCTGATGGATGGGTTGGCCACGCACGGAGCGGCCCACCCGTTCTTCGGAAATCAACGCGAGCCTCAGGTCTTCCGCGATCGCGGTTGGCACCGCCGCATGGCTGAGTGGTTTGCCGAGCCGGGTGGGTGGGAATGCTGTCTTGGCCTGCCTGGCCGGTGGCCCGGCCTCGCCGCGCAGCCGGGGGCCAGCCGGTGCTCCGTGATCCGATTCGTGTTCGGCCACTGCGTTGTGTTCGGCCATGTGGCTGTGCTTGGGAATCGCGACTGGGGCATGGGTGGTTGGGGCATGGGTGGCGAGCGTGGTGCCCAGGCACACGAGGGCCAGCAGGGATGTGCCCAACGCCAACTGTGTGCCTGGTGGTGACATGCGGGGGTTGATCATGATGGCTCCAGTCGGCTCGGCGGCCGGAGGCTGTACCCAGTCGACGGTGACGGCTCGGGTCCGGGTGGGGATCATAGACAACGTGGCGGATGATAGAATACCGGATTGGAAAAATTCGGCCGCCAGCGACACCGTCAGTCGCCACACACTGTCGCCTTATCAGGACAGTCGAACCACCACAAACCACGGTTCGATTGGGCTCACTCCCCGTCCGCGGTCCGCCGCCCCCTCTCTGTTTCAGCCACTTTGGTGATGCAAGCGGAGCACATCCGTGGTCGCTCAAGCTCGATGTGTCTCCAATCGCTCGATCCACCTGGAAACAACTTCGCACGACGGGCAGCCGGCGCCTGGAATTCCTCAGGGGTTTCGATTCGGCTGCGGTCCGATCCATGGCGGACTGTTTGTTTCGGTTACGTCCCCGCGACGGTATGGTTGAGGCCAGGCACCGCGGACGAGGTGCTGCGCGTGACCGCCGTTTTTGAAGACACCGGTGGTCCGGGTCGGTACGCCCGGGGTGCCTGCAAGACGATCAATCGCCGACCAACCCAGCTCACGAGGTCTCCTGCGATCATCATGACGACACGCATCAACACGGTCAGCGTTATCGGATCAGGCTTCATGGGCAGCCAGATCGCTCTGCAATGCGCGTCGTTTGGCAAGAGCGTATGGATGTACGACGTCGATGACGACGCCCATCGGTCGAGCGAAGTCGAGCAAGCGCGATTCCTGGACGCGATGATCGCCGACGGGTTTGTGGCCGCTGATCGCCGGCAGCCCATTCTGGATTGCGTGCGGAGGACCGAGTCGCTGGAACAGGCCGTCCGGGATTCCGATCTGGTGATCGAGGCAGTGACCGAGAACCTGTCGGTCAAGTGCGACGTGTTTCAGAGACTCGATGCCGCGTGTCCGCAGCACGCGATTCTGGCGACCAACAGTTCGTCGATTCGGATTTCACGAATTGAGGTGGCGACCAACAGGCCCGAACGCGTGCTGAACACGCATTTCGTCCAGCCCATCTGGAAACATCCGTTTGTGGAACTGATGCCCGGGACACAGACTTCGGGCGAAACCATGCAGTCGGTCCGCGAATTCATGTTGGATATTGGCGTGATTCCCGTACTGGTCCGCAAGGAAAGCACGGGTTTCATCTACAACCGAATTTGGCGGGCCGTGAAAAAAGAAGCTCTGCGGGTGGTCGATTCCGGCGTGGCCACGATTGCGGATGTGGATCGAACCTGGATGATGCAGATGGAAACAGCGATGGGTCCCTTCGCCATGATGGACGTCGTGGGCCTGGACGTCGTACGGGACATCGAGATGATTTACTTTCAGGAGTCCGCTGATCCCTCCGACGCGCCTCCCAAGGTTCTGTTGGACAAGATCGCTCAGGGTGATCTGGGAGTCAAAACAGGAAAGGGTTTTTACTCGTATCCCGATCCTGAATGGGAATCGCCGCAGTTCCTCAAGCAAGCATCGAAGTGATACGTTCATCGACCCGGTTGGCGGTGTGTGATTATTCGTGAGATTCGTAAACCATGACTCTCAGGCGATTTCAGCTCAGGCAGAGATGCGGATCGATAGCGGACGGATCGCCGCCTGCCCGAGCGTCCCTCAACGGCGATTGATCCGCCACAAGGGAACGAAGGGGGGCCGGGTTTGATCCTGGCCTGCGTAACATGGAACCGAAGAACTACATCAACGGTACCTGGGTGGAGTCTCGGGGGACGTCCTTTCGAGATGTTTCCGATCCGGCCACCGGCGAGACGATTGGCCGCATTCCCATGTCCACGCCGGCCGATGTCGATGACGCGGTGCGCCACGCTCAAACTGCGTATGCCGATTGGCGGGCGACTCCCGTAACCGAACGGATTCAGTATTTGTTTCGTTTCAAAAACTTGTTGGAAGAGCATCTGGATGACTTGGCGCGGACCGTGTCCAGGGAGTGCGGCAAGACTCTGGCCGAAGCGGCCGGTGAACTGCGGCGCGGTATTGAAAACGTGGAGGTGGCCTGCGGCGCCCCTCTGTTGATGCAGGGCTACAACAACGAGGACATCGCTCGCGGGATCGACGAACATCTGTTTCGCCAACCGTTGGGTGTCGTGGTGGCGATCACGCCGTTCAATTTTCCGGGCATGATTCCCTTGTGGTTCCTGCCGTACGCCATCGCTTGCGGCAACAGTTTTGTACTCAAACCCAGCGAAAAAACTCCGTTGACCGCCGTGAAGCTGCTGGAACTGTTGGAACAGACGGGCTTGCCTCCCGGTGTTGTTTCACTGTTGCACGGGCAGGAGCAGACAGTCGCTGCGCTGGTTCAGCATCCCCAAGTGCGTGCGGTTTCGTTTGTCGGTTCCACGCAGGTTGCTCGAGAGGTTTACCGTCAGGCCACCGCGCACGGCAAACGGGCACAGTGTCAGGGCGGCGCCAAGAATCCGTTGATTATTCTCCCGGATGCCGACCTCGAAATGACGACCCGGATTGCGGCCGACAGCGCGTTCGGCTGTGCGGGGCAGCGCTGTCTGGCGGCGTCGCTGGCGATCACGGTTGGCGAGGCGACGCGGTCGTTCAGCGAGGCGATTTGTGACGTGGCATCCAGCCGGCGGGTGGGCTGTGGGCTGGACGACGGCGTGGAGATGGGGCCGGTGATCACTCACGAAAGCCGGCAACGCATCATGCAACTGATTGACAGCGGCCGTGCCCAGAACGCACAAGTCGCCGTTGACGGCAGACAGCAGCAGGTTCCGGGGTACGAACAGGGCAGCTTCCTGTTTCCCACGGTGTTGACCGATGTGCATCCCGAAAGTGAGCTGGCGCGGACCGAGGTGTTCGGTCCCGTGCTGAGCCTGGTCGCTGTGGACGACATCGACCAGGCCATCGCGCTGGTCAACAGTGCTGCCTACGGCAACATGGCCTGCCTGTTCACCGCCAGTGGAGCGGCCGCTCGCAAATTCCGTTACGCAGCCCGAGCGGGCAACATCGGGATCAACCTGGGCGTGGCGGCTCCCATGGCGTTTTTCCCGTTCAGCGGCTGGAAAGACAGCTTCTTTGGCGACCTGCACGCTCAGGGTCGGCACGGAGTCGAATTCTACACCGAGACGAAAATCGTGGTCGAACGCTGGCCCGATCAATGGGATCGCAAGTTTTGAGTTCCAGTGGCGCCCGCCGGACAGTCTGCCGGTCGTGGCTGGTTTCGTGCGTCAGCGAACAACCGGAGCGTCAGCGATCGGAAGTCAGGCGAGGTCTGGAAAATCCGGCAGGCGGAGAAACGAACGATGGAATTAGCAGGCAGCAATGTCGCCGTTCTGGGACTGGGTACGATGGGACACGGCATCGCGCAAACGATGGCGGTTGCCGGCTGCCGGGTGCGCGGCTTTGATGAATCGCTCGCGGCGCGATCCAACACCCTGCGGCGGATTGAGTCCAATCTGTGGCAAATGGTCGAAGTCGGCATCATCGCAGACAACACGATTGCCGAAACCCTGGAGCGTATTACTGTCTGCGACACGGAACAGGCCGCCACAGAGGGCGCCGAGTTTGTCACCGAAGCGGTCAGCGAAGACTTGCAGGTCAAGCAGGAGCTGTTTGAACGACTGGAGGCTCAGGTCGCTGACGACACGCTGCTGGCCAGCAACACATCCAGCTATCCGATGACCGACATCTCGGCACGCATGCGACATCCCCAGCGTGCGATCGTGACGCACTGGTTCAATCCACCTCACATCGTACCCGTCGTGGAAGTCGTGCCCGGCGAACAGACGTCCGCAGAAACGACGCAGACCGCCTGTGATCTGCTGGAACAGATGGGGAAACTGCCGGTCCGCTTGAATCAGGAAATTCCCGGCTTTCTGGTCAACCGCGTGCAGAATGCCATGTTTCGCGAAATCTGGGATTTGCTGGACCGCGGTGTGGCCAGTGCGGATCAGATCGATGTCGCGATTCGGGGTAGCATGGGCTTACGTCTGGCTGCGCTGGGGCCGTTGGCCATCATCGACTTTGCGGGCTGGGATATCACGACCCGCGTCTTCAAGAATTTGATTCCACATATGCGCTCCGACTGTGAGTTGCCCGAGCGTGTGGCCGGTCTGGTCCGCGACGCGCACTACGGAGTCAAGACCGGACAGGGCGTGTTCGACTATCCCGGCGACGCGGCGGAACGGCAGATCGCGGATCGCGATCGCCGCTTTCTGGAACTGGTCAAGTTGTCGCGTCAATTCGAGTGAGCCGTCGGTGGGCGGCCCAGGAACCAGTGACGTGTTGCCCGTCAGCGCGGCGGTTGTCAGAATCGACAAATCGCCGGAAACTCAGCACAACTCAAGGCGAGGGAATCCACATGACAGCTCGAATCATGAATCGTCGTGACGCATTGCGCTGTGGCCTGGCCGCCACCGCACTGCTGGGAGTCAGGCCACCCCGTTTGGCGGCTGAGGACTCTGCGTTTCCGCCGACACGCCCCATCACGCGCGGCCCGCGGCACCACTGGTTTGGTTATTACGACAAGCTGCAATTCGATCCTTCGGGTCGCTTTATACTGGGGATGGAAGTGCCCTTCGAGCATCGTTCGCCGACGGCCGAAGATGTGATCAAGATTGGAGTCGTCGATCTGCAGGACAACGACCGCTGGACTGAACTGGGCCAAAGCAGCGCCTGGAACTGGCAGCAGGGCTGCATGCTGCAGTGGCTGCCCGGATCGAAGACAACGATCGTGTGGAACGACCGCGCGGAGGGGAGCTACGTCTGCCGTGTCCTGGACATCGAAACGGGGGCAGGGCGGACCCTGCCGCATCCTGTTTATGCGGTCAGTCCAGATGGAAAGACGGCGGTTACCCCCGATTTTCGGCGTATCGCCGACGTGCGTCCCGGATACGGATATGCGGGTTTTCCCGACCCACATGCCCACGCTCTGGCCCCAGACACATCTGGCATTCTCAACATGGATCTGCGGACCGGCGCGTCGCGGTTGATTCTGTCACTGGCCGACGTGGCCAGCCGCGGTACGATTCCCAAGAGCGAACCGGGTATCAAACATTACTTCAACCATCTGTTGTTCAGCCCCGATGGATCGCGGTTTATCGCTCTGCACCGCTGGCGTTATCCGAAGGGTAATCGGCTCACACGCCTGATGACCGCACGTCCCGATGGAGGTGATGTGCGGATTGTGATACCCAACGGCTACGCATCGCATTTCATCTGGCGTGATCCCCGCCACATTTTGTCGCAGTCAAAGAACCTGCTGGGCAACTCCAACTGGGGTGATTTTCTGTTTGAAGATCGTGAGGGAGGATCTGTGCAAGAGATCGGTCACGGCGTTCTGGATCCCTCGGGACATTTGAGTTATCTGCCGGGGAATGCCTGGATTCTGAACGACACCTATCCCCGGGGCCAGCAGCGTTTGCAAACGCCGCACCTGTATCACGTCGCCAGCGGGCGACGTGTCGACCTGGGCCATTTTCACCTGCCGGCGGTGTACACCGGCGAGTGGCGCGTCGACACGCATCCGCGCTTCAGCTCCGACGGCGGCTTCGTATGCATCGACGCGCCGTACAAGAACGAGGGCCGGCAATTGCACTTGATCGACATTCGCGAAATCGTCGGCTGACCGGTCCGCGGCATCAGCCGACAGCCCGATTCAGGGCCGGCATCAGTTCCTGGGAGAAAAGTTCCATGCTCCGCAGCCAACTGGCTCTGTCATCCCAGTCGTAGCTCATCAGAATCAGTGTCCCGAACGTACCGGTCTCTTCGATCAGCGCCAGCAGCCTCTGCAGAACTGCGTCGACGTCTCCCGCGATAATCTGTTCGTTCATCAAGAAGTCGAGCTGGCATTCGGAGTCGGGCATATCGAGGTCGCGTTTGTAGATGCCGCGCCCCAGACCTTTGTCGAACAGTCTGCCGATGTACTCGTAGTTCTGTCCCAGCGAGTTGGTTCGGGCCCGATCGATCGCTTCGGCCGTGGTATCGGCCAGAAAAATGGAGCGGCAGACCTTCCAGTCGCCGCGGTGGGCATCGCGTCCCGCCTGTTCCGACGCGTCGGCGTAGGTTCGCCACTGATCGGCGACGACATTTCCGGTGATCAGGCAGTGGGAAAAGGGCTGGAAACCGCGTTGCCCCGCGATTTTCATCGAATAGGAATTGCGGCTCATGGCCGGTATCGCGATTGGGGGATGCGGTTTCTGGTAGGGTTTGTGAATGAAGCCGATCAAGGTTTCTTCATCGACGTTGTCCTTGAGTTGAAACTGCCAGTAGCGGCCATTGTGCTCGTATGGTGGATCGGAAGCCCACAGTTTGAGGATCACGTCGATGGCTTCCAACGCCATCGCGCCACCCTGCTTGGGATCGACACCATACAGCTCCTGGTCCGCGGTGACGCTGCCGTTCCCGAAGCACAGATTGAGGCGTCCCTTGGACAGGTGGTCCAGAAACGCCAGACGGCTGGCCACGTGGGCCGGGTGGTGTTGATTCAGGCAGACGGGAGCCGCCCCCAGGCGGATGCGGCTTGTCGCGCCCAAGGCCCGGCCGATGAAGATCTCCGGCATCACGATCGTTTCGTACTTCATCGTGTGATGTTCGCCGATCCAGAACTCGTCAAACCCAAGTTCCTCTGCGCGGACAATCAACTCCAGGTCTTCGTCATATCCTTGGGACAACGGTTTTTCCGGTGGGTGAAAGGGCATGATGAACATGCCGTATTTGATGGTCTCCGGCGTGTCGGCCATGAGGTGCCTCATGAAGATGGTCTGCGCAAACGGCGACTGCGAAAAGACAAGGCAGCAAATCACGTGTCAATCGGTTTGCTGTCGCAGCGGCGACCAGCGTTGGTCCTAAGCAGGCTAGGCGCTGATCGCCGAGAATTCAACCAGAATGGGTGCGGGCTGGG
>Ga0315336_1002664_pt1 | contig 26429 bp, 21 predicted proteins | sample ASW5metaG_FD_204512 | JGI IMG/M metagenome (GOLD analysis project Ga0315336, IMG submission 204512) | Ammonia-oxidizing marine archaeal communities from Monterey Bay, California, United States - ASW #5 | ecosystem: Environmental > Aquatic > Marine > Intertidal zone | place: USA: California... | reverse complement strand
GAGTACTCAGTATGGTTCACATTTGGAATGACACTTTTCTACTTCCTCTTCTTGGGAGCTGAGTCAATCCGTTTTTTTCTTGATGGTTTCCCAGTCGTCGGCTCGATGTACTCGGGTATCTCAGTGTTGTCGATTGTCGCGGCAGTGGGAGCATATCGACGACGAGACAGAGTTAATCTCAGGCTGGCTGAACTGGGGTATTCGATCCCGTCGAAAGCACCTTTTAAGCGACTTATCGATGCGCAGGCTCGCAAAAATATTGAATCCTACATCGACAATAACGAAGAACTGAGATCTTTGGCGGATCAAGATTCAGAGATGACTGCTCTTCTGATGCTCAGCAGATATTTCAAATATGGTGACCATCAATTGCTTCGTGAGGGGAAGAAAAAAGAACTGGCGACCCGATTGCAAGGCCGTATCACTTCTGTATACAGGTGGGGGATCGCGTTTCTATTGCTGGGAACCGCATTTACGACCTTTGCTACATGGAGGAAATTTGCGCATAGTGAAAGGATGGGGAGTGAATCGTTTTTGTTACTGGCAATGCTAGCGTTCGGGTGGTTTGGCATGAAACGATTCCGAACGGAGAAGTCCTCACTCAGGCCGATTCTCGAATCACGCGATGCGAATCAATCGTGAGTTCTCACAATCTGAAGAACAATCGGCGCCTCGATTGATACATGGCGTCCCAAACATTTTCAGTTAGTCTAGTTCACTCCACCCATGAGCGATCAGAAAATCATTTTTTCGATGGTCGGCGTCGGAAAAATCTACAAGTCGACCCGCAAGCAGGTACTCAAGAATATTTACCTGTCCTTTTATCACGGAGCCAAAATTGGCGTCCTCGGGCTGAATGGCTCGGGTAAAAGTTCGCTTATGCGAATCATCGCGGGTCTGGATGATGATTATCTAGGTGAGATCCAGATTCAAAAGGGAATCACATTCGGGTATCTGCCGCAGGAGCCTGAACTAGACCCAGAAGCTACGGTGCTCGACATCGTAGAAGAGGGCGCTGGAGAACCAGTTCGCTTGTTGAAGGCTTACAACGCAGTCGCCGAGAAATTTGCCGAGCCTGACGCGGATTACGAAGCGCTCATGGAAGAGCAAGCCAAATTGCAGGACAAGATCGATGCGATAGGAGCCTGGGACCTGGAAAGCAAGCTTGAAATGGCCATGGACGCCCTTCGCTGTCCTCCGCCAGACGCCAAGATCGGCGTTCTCTCCGGTGGTGAAAAACGACGCGTGGCAATGGTTCGTCTCTTACTGCAAGAGCCGGACGTGCTTCTTCTTGATGAACCAACGAACCACCTCGATGCAGAAAGCGTAGCCTGGCTCGAGCAGCATCTTGCTCGTTACGCCGGTACCGTAATCGCTGTGACGCATGATCGTTACTTCCTCGACAACGTGGCCGGCTGGATTCTTGAACTCGACCGCGGAGAGGGCATTCCTTTTGAAGGCAATTACACTTCCTGGTTAGAGCAGAAAAAGAAACGACTCGAGCTAGAAGAAAGACAAGAATCGAAAAAACAGAAGGCTCTCGCGACCGAACTGGAATGGGTCCGGATGTCTCCCAAGGGAAGGCGAGCAAAAAATAAAGCTCGAATAACGGCTTACGAAAAAATGGTCGAAGAGCAGGGTGACACGAAGCAGGATGAGGTTCAGATTCCCATTCAGCCTGGACCGAGGCTCGGGCAGCAGGTGATCGAAGCCAAGCAGATTGCGAAAGCGTTTGACGATAAGTTGCTGTATGACAACCTGAGCTTTTCGCTTCCACCTGGCGGGATCATCGGCATTGTTGGGGCCAACGGAACGGGTAAGACGACCCTTTTTCGAATGATTACGGAGCAAGAGACGCCAGACAGTGGAACGTTTTCGACTGGAGAGACCGTCCAACTTGGATACATCGATCAGGACCGGCCTCTCGACGGAACGAAAACGGTGTGGCAAGTAATTTCCGATGAAGCCGAATTTGTAAACCTTGCAGGGCGTGACATCAATTCTCGCGCATACGTTGGCCAATTCAACTTCTCAGGAAGCGATCAACAAAAGTTGGTGTCAGAATTATCGGGGGGAGAACGAAATCGAGTTCACCTCGCCAAAATGCTCAAAGAAGGAGCCAACGTCTTGCTGCTCGATGAGCCGACGAATGATTTGGATGTGAACACACTTCGGGCTCTCGAAAATGCATTGCAGCGATTTGCTGGGTGCGCCGTAGTGATTTCGCATGATCGCTGGTTCTTGGATCGCATTGCAACACATATCCTTGCATTTGAAGGTAACAGCGAGGTGGTCTGGTTTGAAGGGAGCTACACCGATTACGAAGAAAACCGCAAAGAACGCCTCGGAATCGAAGCAGATCAACCACACCGAGTCAAGTATCGTCATCTCACCCGCTAGGCGTGTCGAAACGAAAGGACATATTGATTCGGCCGGTCGAAGAAAGGGACTATGAATCTGTTTGGCGGATATTCAGCGAAGTTGTGAAGCGCGGCGACACGTTCGCCTTCTCACCTGAAACTGCTCGCGAGGAAGGACTGGATATCTGGGTTCACGCTCCTCACGTCACATATGTGGCAGAGGCAGAGGGAATTGTGCTGGGCTCCTATTTCGTGAAGCCAAATCAACCTGGCCTTGGCTCGCACGTCTGCAATGCTGGGTACATGGTAGCTGCAGAAGCGAGGGGACACGGGATCGGAAGGCTAATGTGTGAGCACTCCTTAGATATCGCTCGCAACTTGGGATATCGGGCCATGCAGTACAACTTTGTCATTTCGACAAATGCCGACGCAATTCATCTGTGGAAAAGTCTTGGCTTTAGCATCGTTGGCACGCTGGAAAAGGCGTTTAATCATCACGAACATGGTTTTGTTGATGCACACGTGATGTACCGAGGATTGTAGGTCAGGACCCAGCGATAAACTCCAAGAGAAACGTCTTGGACCTGCTGAAACTTCCCTCCAGCGTGAATGGGTTGTGCTCGCCTCCTTCGTAGAGAAAGCTCTCAAAGGATGGAGCGGCGCGACCGGCTTGTTGCATGGCTATAATCAAGCGTTCCGCCTGCGAGACGGGTACAGTTTGGTCGGCCGTACCGTGATGCACCTGAAGTCGGGCGATTTTTTCTGCAAAGATGGCGGGAGATCGTCTCACAAGCTCCAGACGGATCGCCTCGAGGCCCAGCAGTCCGTCTCGATATGGAATCACAAATTCGTCCGCCAAATAGTCGAGCCCTGGTAGATTTCTCGGCTGACCTTCCAGTATTTCGGTGGTCACATCCTGAACGAAAGGACCAAAAAAGTCGGTTGGGCCGAAGAAGTCAAGGACGCCATCTATCGATTCACTCCTCGCGGACATCAACATCCCAACTCCCGCCCCCCGACTGAATCCCAACACGGCAACTCGTTCTCCATCAGCCCCCGGCTCCAGTTCTTTTGCTACTTCGATCAATGAGAGGGCATCGTCTACATCTCGATCCCAGGGGCTTGCCGGCCCTTGCGAACGCCACTCAGACCCTTCAAATTCGAGCGTTTCATCTCGAAAGGACGGAATCACATAGACGAATTGATCTGAGATGTCTGAAAAAAGAGATACAAGGAGTAAAAACTCATTATCGATGCTCACGCCATCGTCGCCGCCATGTGAATAGACAAGTATTGGCGTCGAACCGGGAGCAAGATTGTCCGGGGAGACAATGGCCCCGTAGTGCAGCACGCCATCCACGCTGTGCGAAACGATCCGGACGGTGGCTGGATTTGCGTTTAGTGATATCGTCTGGGTTAGGATGACTTCAACATCTGTTGCCTGCGGTGATCTGCCCGACCACTCCGCCAATATCGTCTGGACCTCGGTGTTGGTCGGTTCTGCGAAAACCTCCGTGAGGTTTACTCCGGCCACAACTCGATCGTCTTCGAAGGAAGAAGAGAGCTCACACCCGGCGACTGTCAGGAGGATGGCAGGCAGAACAAGGAAAAAACGACGTGGCATGGGACGTAAGATTGGTGCTCGGATGTCCTTGCCTACGTGCGATTGGTGTGTTGGATTCTCGTGCAACGAAAAAGGCGAACCCTACACGATTCGCTTCGTTTGAGGTGATTCTAAACTTCCTATTCGTTTTTATCAGTCCCTGCCAGGTCCTTCATGAAACGCCCAATCTACTTTGACTCCAATGCGACCACGCCAGTGGAAGCAGCGGTTCTCGATCGCATGATTCCGTTTTTCACACACGAATACGGAAATCCTTCCAATACGACTCATGCCTACGGCTGGTTGGCCGACGAAGCGGTAGCCGTTGCGCGCGAACAAGTTGCAGAACTTTTGGGTGCCAGCGCACCGGAAATCATCTTCACTAGCGGCGCGACGGAGGCCATCAATACCATCATTAAGGGCCTCGCTCGTGGCAAAACGAGCGGTCACATCCTAACGGTGGAATCGGAGCACAAAGCGGTTCTTGCAGCCTGTGAGAGCCTCGAGGAGGAAGGAATTGAAACGACCTATCTACCCGTCGATGAAAATGGATTGATTACCGCAGAACAAGTCGCGGCCGCGCTTCGACCAGATACATTTATCGTATCTGTCATGTGGGCGAATAACGAATCTGGGGTGTTGATGCCCATTCATGAAATTGCAGCCGTCGTCGCAAATCATGATGCACTCTTCTTTACCGACGCCACTCAGTCTATTGGGAAAGTCGAAGTAACAGTCGATGGCATTGATCTGTTGGCTTGCTCTGCACACAAGTTTTATGGGCCGAAAGGTGTCGGAGCTATCTATGTCCGAAGTGGCCAGCCCGTCATTCAAATCCCTCAGCTACTGCATGGCGGAGCGCAAGAAAAGGGACGCCGCGCATCCACACTGAACGTGCCGGGTATCGTTGGAATGGGAGTGGCCTCTGAAATGGCACGTACCCGTCAGAAGGAAGATCATGCAGCCATGTCCGCTCGGCGGGATCGATTCGAGCAGATCGTTGGAGACGCTTTTCCGAATGTCCGATTCAACGGCTCGGGCGCAGAAAGATTACCTCAAACATCCAACGCTACGTTTTCAGGAATCGTGGCTGCTGAAATGATGGGAGAGGTAGGTCGTGTTGCGGTATCAATGGGAAGTGCCTGTACGAGTGGTTCTGGCAAAGCAAGTCACGTTCTCACTGCAATGGGCATTTCACCCGAGGATGCACAGGGTACCGTACGTTTTAGTATGGGAAGGCACACAACAGACGAAGAAGTGACGGAAGCCGCTTCTCTTTTGGTTCAGTACGCTGAAGATCACGAATCGGTAACCATTTAGCGCAGCATGGAGACTATTCAAAACAAGGTTGCCGAGAGCGGTATTGAGGTCGTAAATCTGGAAGATTTTCTTCCGGCCGCACCCATTGTCGAGATAGATCTCGCTCAATTTCTTGCCGGCGGATTTGTTCTCCGAGAGAAGGAGTTCAGAAAAGCAGTGTCCGAAATCGACTGGTCTCAATACGAGGGCACCCACGTTGGCATCCTCTGCTCTTCGGATGCAATTGTACCCACCTGGGCCTTCATGTTGCTCGGTACGCGACTTTCAGGCGTCGCGCTTTCTTCGACCTCTGCGGACACTGGTTCCATTCGGGCGAGCCTGATGAATCGAGCGATTCAAGATTTCGACTGGCTGGTTTACGACGATAAAATCGTCGTGCTGAAAGGATGCGGATCGGGCGAGGTGCCTGCATCCGCTTACGTTCAAGCAACGAACAGACTGCAGGAAGTCGCGCGAAAAATTATGTATGGAGAACCCTGTTCATCTGTACCGATCTGGCGGCGACCTAAAAAATGAAAGGTCTGAGGGCAATCGCCAAATCGTTGACTGGCTCGCTGAACCGGGTATACCACAAACATGAGCGAGTAGTAGGATTTTCGTTTTTTGTTACCGGAATCCTGTGGGATGCGCTCACGCTGCGACGAATCGACAATTTGGTCGACAATCTTATCCTGATCGGCTATCTCGTGGCCCTGACAGCGGTAATACTGCTCGATATCCGGCTCAAAACACGCAACCTGAAGATTCCCAGGATCCAAAATTCGGATCTTTTCCTGCGCGGTGTCACCCAGTTTTTACTCGGCGCACTGTTATCTGCGTACGTTATTTTCTATGCCAGAAGTATAGCGTGGGCCACTCATTTTGCGTTCTGGATTGTCCTGGTTCTGGGTCTCGTTGTGAACGAATTCCTGACCAGACGCCTCTCTTCGTTCACTGCTCAATTGCTCCTTCTGTTCTTTTGCTCTTCCACCATGTTGGCCTACCTCCTTCCTGTGGCAGCCAAGTTCATGTCCCTTGGCCTCTTCCGAAGCGCGGTTGGAATCAGTTTGATCTGGTGTTTAGCCGTGTTTGCGGTCGGTTTCAAGGCAGGACGAGTGAAGCGGCGGCTATTTGGTCCTCCAGAGGTATGGGCATTAGTAGCGTCCGGGCTATTGCTCGATGTCGGATATCGAAGCAATTGGATTCCGCCCGTTCCATTGTCCGTGCAGGAAGGCGGGGTCTATAATCTGGTAGTTCGTGACGGAGATTCGTTCCGAGTCGAATGGGAAACAAGACACCGCGGATTTCTCGCCCCCGGATACGCAAAAACGTTTTACCGGCACCAGGATGAACCCATTTACTGTTTCACTTCCGTCTTCGCTCCGACAAGTCTCGAAGAGCGGCTGTATCACGTATGGCAGCGATTCGATGTGGTTTCAGGAAAGTGGATTTCGACGGATCGTATCGGATATCAAATGACAGGAGGGCGTCAGGATGGATATCGCGGAACGAGCCTGAAAAGAAACGTCATGGAGGGAAAATGGCGGGTCTTGGTTGAGACGGAGGATCATCGCATTCTGACACGTATTCCGTTCACGATAGTGGATCGCCAAGAGGAAGTCGTGACCTGGAGAAAGGCCGAACTCCACTAGCTAGCCGACTCTAGATAGGCGCAGCCCGTCTTCCAAAACGAACGCCTCAAAATATTCCTTCAGCGCTTTGTTCTGCGGGTCCTTCAGCTCTGAATCTCTCTCCACCAACGCGAAGGCCGCTTTTCTTGCTTTGATGAGGATCGCCTGATCTAGAAGAAGATCTGCGATTCGAAAAGAAGGAAGGCCGCTCTGTTTGGTACCGAAAAAATCGCCTACTCCCCGGATCCGCATATCAATCTCGCTGATCTCGAATCCATCTTCGGTGTCTTCCATGGCCCTCAGTCTGGTTCGGGATTCTTCGGATTGTTTGTATTCCGCCATCAGAATACACGTGCTGGCATGCTTCCCACGCCCGATCCGTCCACGGAGTTGATGTAGTTGACTCAATCCAAAACGCTCTGCATGTTCGACGAGCATGAAAGTCGCGTTCGGTACGTCCACGCCCACCTCGATTACCGTCGTCGAGACCAATATGGACACGTCACCCGAGACAAAGCGTGACATGACGTCTTCTTTTTCTGCGGCTTTCATCCTACCGTGAATGAGCTCCACGGACACACCGGGAAACTGCGCCTGAAGTTGCTCATGGCCTGTCACCGCATCCCGCAGGTCCAGCTTTTCACTTTCCTCTACGAGCGGGAAAACGATATAGCACTGCCTGCCTTCGCTCACGACGGATCGCATTTTCTTGTATATCGAATCTCGTTCTTTTTCCCGGACCATCTTGGTTTTGATGGGTTGCCGTCCCGGAGGCCGTTCGTCCATGATCGAAACGTGCAGATCGCCATAAAGCGTCATGGATAGCGATCTAGGAATGGGGGTGGCCGTCATGAGCAACATGTGCGGGTTGCTGCCTTTTTCGAACAGCGATGCGCGCTGAAGCACCCCAAAACGATGTTGTTCATCCACGACGCAGAAGCCGAGACTATCGAACTTTACGGTGTCTTGAATTACGGCATGCGTTCCAACCACGAACTGCAAGGAGCCGTCCGCGATCTGGGCAAGCAAGTTTTTGCGCTGAGAAGCGGGCGTTGATCCTGTTAGCAAACCCACACGAATACCTAACGGAAGGAGAAAGGCAGATAGCGATCGGAAGTGCTGCTCACACAGAATTTCCGTCGGAGCCATGACGGCCACTTGATGACCTGCATCAATGGCCCTTATTGCAGCGAGGGCAGCAACAACAGTCTTTCCACTTCCGACATCGCCTTGCAACAGCCGATTCATCTGTTTTCCACTTTTCAGATCGCCGAAGATGTCTTTCAACGCCTTTTTCTGGGCGTTAGTAAGCGTAAATGGAATTACATCGGATAAAAATTGAGCTTCGAGTGGACCAGACGAAGGAATTGAAATACCAGGAAGAGCCTCTTGTCGCGTGCGGGTTTTGGCCAACAAGAGCTGAAAGAAGAACAATTCCTCGAACTTCAACCGATTCCGAGATGCGGTTAGCTCGTCCTGGCTTTTAGGAAAATGTATTGCACGTCTCGCCACTCGTCCGTCGAGAAGAGCATCTTCGGATATGACTTGCTCCGATAAGTTTTCCTTGAGCTCTTCTCCCCTCTCTTTCAGAAGGGTGTAGACGATTCTTCGGAACGATCTGCTCGTTAGCCCAACTTGCTGTAATGGGGTCGACCCGGGATAAAGCGCGATAATCCCGCCGGTCTCGGCAGGCGTGCCTTCTTCATCCAATCGATCAAAATCTGGGTGCGAAAAGGAAAGCATTCCTCCAAACCGAGCGGGCTTTCCATGGACAGCCAATCGATGACCCGTCTCGATGGATTTCGCAATCCACCCAACGCCCTGAAACCATACGCACTTCATGCGTCGCCCGGGTTCATCTTCAATCGTTATTTCGAATCTGCGACTTCGCTTTCCCGGCATTACTCCGGTTGCGACGACCGTTCCGATTACGGTCACGGGATCTGAGCCCGCCTTCACGTCTTTTATTGCGCTCACAGAGGTTCGATCCAAATACCGGCGAGGGTAATACGATAAAAGATCGTTTATCGTGTGAACGCCGTGCTTGGCCAAGACCTCGCTCCTACGAGGTCCGACGCCTTTCAAAAATTGAATCGAATCTGTTAGAAACTGAAGCGACATTGGACCTGATATAGGGTTCGACGCCTTGTAACCCTTGGTTGAAGAAGCACTGCGTGCGGAATAACCCAATATAAGGCGATCGGGCACAGTCTGACCGTCTTGATCAGTTTCCTGGCCACCAGATAAAGCGGTCGATGCGGGGAGCAGGCTCGGTCACCGTAACCGCCAACTCATATGACCCATCGCCGACCGCTCTCACCGCCAGATCCGATGGATAGTATTCTTTGGCGAATGAGGGATTGGGCTGAGTCAAGATATACTGGAGTCGCCCTTCCAGATCAAAGACATCCAGATTCAACCAACCTGGCCGCATGTTCAACATCAGAATGTACTCGTCTACGAACGCAGCGGAGGCGGATAAAAGCGGGGGCTGGTCGGCATTTCCGAGAACAAACTGGTGGCTACGCGCCAACATTGGCGAATCAAATCCAACCAGTTGAAGAGAATCTAAGCCAGCACTTCTTAGGCGGTCGATCATCGGGCGATATCCAACCAGACTATAGATTGCCCCCTCATGCTCTCGAAGCATCCCTGCGTATCGCCAGCTGGGTCCAGATATCGGCGTTGTGTGAAGTAGTGCTCCGTCTTCTGAATGATTCCCGAGGTATCCCTCGAAGTCGTCACCCAAAACCTTTGTTGTAAATCCAGAAGGTGTTTTAACGACATATGTCAGCGCCCGCTCCACAGGAAGCTCGCCTTCCAGCGAGATCGTTTCCCAAGAGCCTCTCGGAGCTCGAACCCAAACCGAATGATCCACGGGACTGTAAATGAAGACCGAATCACTCGAGACGCCAGCCAGATATGGCGTCGCCCCTTCAAGCGTATCGACGCTGGCGAGCACTCCAGAAGAATCGAATGAAAGAACCCGGTGAACACGAGAATCCGTAACCCAGATGGTCCCGTCGTCTGAAAAACCGACGGTTCGAGGATGCACCATCAGGCCGTCTACAGACTCAATTACTCCGTGAATTAGGAGGGTATCTACGGGCATCTGCGCGGCCAGAGCACGCGAGAGCGAATCAACTGGGGAAATCATCCGCGACTCGACGCGCGTGCACGAAGATGGGAGGCAGCCGCTCAGCAAGAGGCAGAGGATGCACCAGTAGGGAGATGATCGGGTTGACAAGGTCATAAATCGGTGTAAAGTGGGTCCTTAACAGAACACGATTCGCAGTGTTTCCTTTTGTTCATGAAGGTTCAGACAGCTTCGGGATACGGGGATCTGCATTCCTGCAATCTCGTATCTTGTGATGTCTTTATTCATTCGGGCGCCTTTTTATTCTGTCGCCTCTCTATACAGTCACCTCTGCATCCAGCCGACCTCCGCATTTGAAGATCGCCCGCATCGCGCTTCCCGTTCCTGTTGACAGGCTGTATACGTACACCGTTCCTGAGCATTTTGCTGGGTGGGTGCGTCCTGGTAGACGAGTTGTCGTCCCATTCGGGAAACGAAAACTGGCTGGAGTGGTCATCGAAGAGGGCCTCGAGGCAGACCTTGCGAAGTTCAAAGCCCGGGATATTCTTGATGTCGACGTTGAACTTCCGCTCCTTTCTGAAGAGCTACTCGACCTGACGAAGTGGATCGCCACGTACTACATGTGTTCGCGAGGAGAAGCGGCGCGTGCGGCGCTCCCTCCCGGAAGTTCTACGGCAACCGCCCGCTCTCGGGTTCGCACACAGACGCTGATTTCCCTTTCGCCAGATGCGCCTCACGCGCCACCCAGAGGATCCCGACAAATCGAAATCGTCGAGCAGATGCGCGTCTGGGAAGCGGCAGAAAAAACTCCCGTTCCCCAAGTGACCGTGCTCGCGGAATGCGGCGGATCGGCCGCTATCATCAGGCGCCTCGTGGAGATGGGTTACCTGGAAACGGAAGTCCAGGAGCTCGACAGATCACGTGCAGATCTTCAGGCGATCAAAAGCGACCGGACCGTGTCTCTGCATCCTTCCCAAAAAAACGCTGTCGAGAAGATTTGCGAGCAGATCGCCGAATCGACGTTCCGGTGTTTTCTGCTTCATGGCGTAACAGGATCTGGAAAAACCGAGGTGTATCTCCAGGCCCTAGAAAAAGCGCGCAGTGAGGGAAAAAATGGCATCATCCTGGTTCCTGAAATTTCGCTGACTCCTCAGACGGTGAGTCGGTTCAGAGCCAGATTTGGAGACGACGTCGCCGTCCTGCACTCCCGCATGAGCCCGGGTGAGCGCTACGATGCCTGGCGCGGAATCGGAGAGGGCCGATTCCCAATCGTCATCGGGCCTCGGTCCGCCATCCTTGCCCCGATGCCCAAACCCGGATTGATCATCGTTGACGAAGAGCATGAATCGTCTTACAAACAGTTCGATCCAGCCCCAAGGTATCACGCACGGGACGTGGCCGTTATTCGGGCGATGAAAAATGGCGCGACCTGTATTCTTGGCTCGGCCACCCCCAGCCTCGAATCGCTTTCGAACGCTCGCAACGGCAAATACACGTTGCTGGAAATGCCGGATCGAGTACCTATTAATGGGACACCGGCCCGCCTACCGAATGTGCGCGTTATCGACCTGAGAAACGAAAAATCATTGCGCGAATCGCAGGGTGTGCTGTCGGATCAGCTGGTTTCGGCCATTCACGAACGTGCGGAGCGAAAAGAACAAGTAATTCTACTGTTGAACCGGCGTGGGTTTGCCCCGGTAATGGAATGTAGCTCCTGTGGGCATGTCCCAGAGTGCCCGGATTGCTCGGTAAGCATGGTTTATCACCGACCGCTGAATCACCTCAGGTGCCATTATTGCGGGATCACAGAACGGTTACCCAACAAATGTCCATCCTGCGGAGTCGGCGAACTGTCATTCGTCGGAAGCGGAACGCAGCGGCTCGAACAGGAGCTGGCGGAAAAGCTCCCAAAAGTCCGGGTCCTGCGGATGGACCTCGACACGACGACAGGAAAGGGAAGCCATCACAAGATTCTTGAGCAGTTTGGAAGTGGGGGAGCAGATGTGCTTCTCGGGACGCAGATGGTGGCCAAAGGACTCGATTTCGAGCGAGTGACACTCGTTGGAATCATTCGCGCTGAAGCTGGCCTGCAGCTGCCAGATATCAGAGCTGAGGAACGCACGTTCCAACTTCTCACGCAGGTTGCGGGCCGCGCCGGCCGGGCCGACCTAGAAGGCGAGGTGTTTCTTCAGTGCCGTCAGCCAGGCCACCCGGTTATTCAATTTGCCCTTCACCACGATTATGCTGGCTTCGCCGAATACGCTCTCGCGGCTCGGGATGAGCTCAACTACCCACCAAAGGGTCGATTAGTCTCCATTTTATTCTCGGGGCCAGACGACAATGAGACGCGCACTCAGGCGGAACGGTGGCGCACCTTGATCGATTCGAACCTTCCACAGGTTGATCGATTGGGGCCCTCACCGGCATTCGTTCACAAGGTTAAAACCCGATATCGACATCAAGTGCTTCTTAAAATTCCTCCCAGTGTACCGTCCAGCCTGGTTCGAGCTGCGATTGTCAAATCGAGCCAAGCGCTGGGTTCGCTGAGGACCGGATTCCGAATGACGGTCGACGTAGATCCAGTTGGGATGGTTTAGAGTGCTAGAACAGCGATTCTTTGATTAGCCTCGCCCGGTTCTCGACGGCGGACTTGAAGTCATAATCAGCACGAATGTCATCGATCGCGTCGACCAGCTCTTCGGCACGAGCTACGTTTCCGAGGCTCGCGTTGATATGGGCGGAATGCATCATAGAGAACGGGATCCACTTGGATTGTGGATCTGCTCCTGAATCCAGGACGAGAGAATATGCGCTGAGTGCTTGCTCCAGATTTCCGCTTTCATGATCTATCCTCCCCAATCCGTACTTCGCTTCCGCTAGCAGCGTAGCGTCGGACTCGCCTGAGCCAAGCACGGCTCGAAATAGAGAGTCTGCCTGAACGTCGTTGCGGCTATTAAACAGGTTTGATGCTTTCAGCAACTCCGCTTCCGTCTGGGTCATCGGATGTTCGGCTCGCCTGGCGGCGAGCCGAACCGCCGCTCCCTCTTCGGCAAATCCCCGTGAGTCTGTAACCATTGCATACCATGAGGTTGCGCCCACTCTGTCTCCCATTATTTCATGACACTGCGCTATCATTACAATGGCTGCCAATTTGAGTGACGGTCCTTGATGCTGCTCAACATAGCGTTCCAGCGTTCCGGCTGATTCCTCACATCGATTTAGTCGAAACAGGGCTTCTCCCTCGTAATAATCCAGGTAGCCGACATACTCAGCGCCCGACTCCTCCGCGAATGTCCGGCTGGCCACAACAATCTCGATGGCAGCTTCCGGCCGCCTATCCCGAATTAATGCATCGGCAAAAAGCAGTCCAATCAATGGACTCCCCTCCAACTCCTGCCAGAGGTCTTGATAAACGTCCGTCGCAACAACCGTTGACGGAAATCCAAATTTGTCGACGGTGGCGAGGACAATAAGTGCCTCCTCAGCACCATAGGTGCTCGTAGTGGAAGCGGTCTTCAGTTCTGCCAATCCTTGTTCCAGCGATCCTTTGTACCCGAAGAAGCCCAGCAAGCGCCGGAACCGCCTTGGTAGCGTTCCCAGAGCGAGGTGTAGGAGGCCAATGCCTTTCTGGGCCTCGGCAAATGAGGGATCATCTTCCAGAAGATCGTTCAACAATTGCCACGCAGCATTTGCAGCCAGCGCAGCCCTCAGATACTCTCCTTTTTTTGCCCAGACGAGCGTGCGTTGGATCTCGACCTCAGCTGAGATCCACCTAAACCAGGATGTGTTCGGCGTGTCATCGAGAAGGCGACGAGCAGCATCAGATCGTTCAAAAAACGCGTCGCTCCCGTCGGGCCCGTCCGAGAGAAGCACGCTCAAAAAAGGGATGTAAGCCTGATGATACGCGACGAGTGCCTCAACTTCTTTCGAGTCCGTTTCGAATGAAAGCAAGGAATCTGCCCTCGCCAATTGCAACTGAAGAAGGGCAGTCCGAGCCTGCCGTACCTCCTCCTGCGCCATCGATCCTGGAACGTTTATCACCAGAAAAAGAATCACCGTAAAATACTTCACGTGGTTCTTCCTCCCCAAGATTTAGGTTGGACGAGCATGGCGCTCGCAGGTAGCAAGATCATGTGGACGAAGTTCAGAAACGCCAAGGCGGGAAGTGCGATCAACGAAAAATGAGAACCCAAAGCTATTCGCGCTTCATTAAGGAGGAATCCCTGCATCAACAGCATCACGAATATGAGTACCACTCCTTCAGCTCCGATAAATAGTGGAGAACTCCAGACCACGAGTTGAGAGAGGTGATACAACGCAAGTCGCCATTTGGTGTCCGCAACGTAGAATTTGCCTGCGTGACCATGGCGCCGCTTCTGCTTCATCCAGGCTGAAAACGACTTTTTCCCACTGCTGTGCACCGTGGCATCCGGCTCCGACACCCAGATGATTTCAGCGCTTGTTTGCGAACGAACATCCTGAAGAAAGAGGTCGTCATCACCTGAGAGGGCGTTCAGATGCCTATCAAACTTGCCAACTCTCTCAAAAAGCGATTTCGTGTAACTCAGGTTGCGGCCCGTTGCCAGAAAGGCGCGCCCTGCTTCAATCGATGCGGCCGAAAACATCGCATTGATGTCCGTCTCGTAGCGTTGAAGCGTACCTCCGAATCCAGAGCCAGTCTCAAGGGGAGCGTACCCCACTACAACCAGATCTTCGCTCCGAGCATGCAAGCAGCCGTGATGCAGAAGCCACTCTTGCTCTGGACGACAATCTGCATCTGTAAACACGCAAACGTCATATCGAGCCGCCCGAATACCCGTCTCAATCGCTCTCTTTTTCCCATCTCCCTCAGACGCCATCACCCGAATTCTTGCGTCTTGAGCTGAGTGGGATGACACGATGCGCACGGTCGCGTCAGTCGAATGGTCATCAACGACGATTATCTCGAAAGAAGGATAGTTCTGAGAGGAAAGCGATTCCAGAAGCGAGCCGATAGTAAATTCTTCGTTGCGGGCAGCAATAACCACCGATAGTGCTGGCAATGTTGGCAGTGCATCATCATCCCGAATAATACGGGCACCTTTTGTCACGGCTTTGGGAAACAGGAAATACACCTCTGCCCAGTAGGCAATCTGAATGCCCAGGATAACTGCGAAGAATAATTCAGCTGATGTCATCTCGGCAGTTTCTCCATTGAGTACCCTTGTTCTCGAAGTCTTTCAACCAGTTCTCCGATTTCAGACGCGACTTCGGAAATACTCCCTCGCCAGGCCGCACCTTGCTCGTGCAGTAGAATGACCGATCCTGCGAATACTCGCTTCAGAACCTGTGTGGTTACGACTTCCGCTCTTGTATCGGGCTTGTAGTCTCCCGGATTTATATCCCACAAGATGGTGTTCATATTTCGCGAGCGAGCCCAGGCCGCTCCCCATGGCGTCACCCTTCCATACGGGGGCCGGAACCATCGTATCGATTCATTGCCCTGTTTCTCGAGAACCTTCAGTCCCAATTCGTAGTCGGTCCGAAGTCTTGCGGGAGAAATCGCCCAGGGATTCAGATGATCATATCCATGAAATCCGATTTCGTGCCCCAGATGCCTCAATTGATTCGCTACTCCTGGATTTTCCTCGGCTTGTCGACCAAGAAGAAAAAACGTTGCTGCTACATCGCGACCCCTCAGTTCCTCGGCTACTGCAAGCGACGTTTTCGAAGGACCGTCGTCGAAGGTCAAATAAACGGCGTTGTCAACTTGTTGCTCTGCGCGCGCCGAAAACCGCCCGCCGATTGAAATCCAGGCTGGTGCATAAAACATCCTTCTCAAACCAGGTAATTTCATCTGTCCAAGCTCCGCGACTTCCACTCAAAATTACCCTTCATTCCCGCGGCTCCGGCCCAAATCACATAGGCCACCTGTAGGGGTTGAGCGGGGATCAGGGTCGCAAGTAGGTTTTTTTGTCTGAAGAAACGTGCGCTCTGAAAAAGTAGAATAAACTCAGGGCAGATCTTGATGAACAATGCCACCAGCACAGGAATGCGAAGGGCCGAAATCCAGATGCTGGCAATGAGGCTAACGGGCAGCGCTAGAAAGAATATCCAAAAACCGAAATTCATCGCGATGAGCCATTTTCTTTCGTACGACCCACCCTTCGAGGCCCATCTTCTACGCTGCTCCAGAAATGCCGCAGCAGATTCAGGTCCTGCCGTTTCGACGATGGCGTCGCGGTGTGCACAGTAGCGAACGCGCCAGTGCGTTTGATCTGCGACCCGATGCATCAGCAGTTCGTCATCTCCAGATGAAAGATGTTCGATGCCCGAATACCCGCCAACCTCTTCGAATGCGCTTCTTCTGTATGCAAGGTTCGCTCCGCTGCATAAAATCGGGCGTCCCAGACCAACAGCGCCGGCAGCGATTCCCATGAACCCCAACCATTCCAGTGACATCATCTTCGAAATCAAACCAGACTGGTTCTTGAAGATCACTGGGCCGACTACAAACCCTGTATTCTCGTCGAAACAGGACAACATATGTTTGGCCCAGTTGGGCGGCACAAGGGTATCCGCATCGGTGAGGAGCAATACCTCGGATGTGCTCGAATCGATTCCCATTCCGATCGCAGCTTTTTTCCCCGAAGTATCGCTGAGTTGCTCAAGTCTCAAGCGACCAGAATAATCCGCTTGCATAGCGGCTACGATTGACGCCGTGCGATCACCCGAATGATCGTCCACGACGATCACCTCGCTCACCTCCGATTGCGCGAGAACCGATTTTAGACACTTTTCGATTACGGATTCCTCGTTTCTCGCAGCGATTATCACAACACATCGCCTCAGTTCAGTCGAGATCTTGCTCGAAGCCCGAATGACGCGACGATGGCCGATCGCGAACGCAAGTATTGGCCCCCCATATAGGAGCGATAAAGCCACGAGGATCCAGCTCATCTGACGACTAGATTGAAATTGTGTGAACACTGACGGTAGGCCGCCCTGATAAGATGATAACAACGGAACAAGGGTACAAGCGCGGGGTTGAGAGGCAGCCAAAGGGCAAGTCCCGTACGGACAGCTCCCTCTGAACTCCGTCAGGGCCGGAAGGCAGCAGCGGTAGGAGGTTGTAGCGTCGCGATACGGTCAGCTTGCCCTTTTTTATGCCCCTAACTTTTTGTGAGGCATACCGCACATCTGTCAAAGCTCTATCTTGTCAGCTAATGAAGAACCTGACACAGAAAGCCAAGTCAGCCTGCCTATGTATGACGTAATTGTGGTTGGAGCCGGTCCCGGAGGTGCGACCGCCGCGACGCTGATGCACAGAAAGGGACTTCGCGTACTCTTGCTGGACAAGGAAGCTTTTCCGCGAGACAAAATATGCGGAGATGCCATCAGCGGGAAGAGTGTGGATGCGCTCAAAGAATTGGGGCTCATTCAGCACTTTCAGCGCGAGGAATGTTTGGGATCGTGGGGAGTCACCTTTTCCGGCCCCGCGGGTGACGAAGTGGCCATTCCTTTCACAAAAGCGCTTGACCGGCCCATTGCTCCTGGATTTGTCTGCTCGAGAGAAACGTTCGATAACATACTGCTTTCCCAAGCTCGGGATGAAGGAGTCGAGATTCGGGAGCGGGTAGCGGTAACGGCTCTTCTCAAGAAGGAAGAGCGAGTGACCGGCGTAGTTATCGAAGATGCCGATGGACATAGTTCAGAACTTACCGCGCCGCTCGTAATTGGCGCCGACGGTGCGTACTCGACTGTTGTGCGTGAACTTGGATTGAATCAACTCGATGAAAACCACTACGTAGCGGGAATTCGAGCGTATTACAGTGGCGTGACGGGTTTCCACGAGCGAAATCATATCGAAATTCATTTCGTCGAAGAGTCCATCCCTGGGTATTTCTGGATCTTCCCGATGGCGAATGGCATGGCCAATGTCGGTGTCGGAATGCTTTCGAAGGCCATCAAGAAAAACGATGTGAAACTGAAGCCGTTGCTTGATGTGCTTGTCGCGCACCCCCGATTCAAACAACGCTTCGAAAATGCTGAAAAACTCGGCCCAACCAAAGGCTGGGGATTGCCGCTGGGCTCGAAACCGAGACCCATGGCTGGGAACGGCTGGATGCTTATCGGCGATGCAGCATCACTCATCGACCCATTTACTGGAGAAGGAATCGGCAATGCCATGGTCAGCGGAATGAATGCCGCTCGCTGGGCTGTAGATTCGCATGCTGCTGGCTCGTTTGATCGAGCGTTTTTGTCAGGCTACGAAAAAGAACTCCATGCCATGCTGAAAGGAGAATTCAGATTGAGCCATGCCATGCAACGGCTGGGTAATTGGAAATGGCTTCTCAACACCATCATTCGCAAAGCATCTCGCTCAGAAGAAGTCGCGGATGCCATTAGCTGCATGTTCGACGACCTGGAAGAGCGCGAAAAGCTCATCTCTCCCATGTTCTATCTAAAAGTGCTTTTCGCCTGATTTACATCTTGTACCTGCGGGAATACGCTGACGGAGGTATATTTTGAATCAAAAGATCCATTCTTTCAAGATCCAGCATATCCATGTCGCCTTACAATTATTTCCTGGTCGGTGCCCCCGGTGGCGAACAAGCCAATCCGCTGGCCATGTTTTTGCCGCTAATTCTGATCTTTATCGTCTTCTATTTTTTCATTATTCGACCGCAGAAGAAGAAGGAAGATCAGCGTAAGTCAATGGTGGATTCTGTTAAAAAGAACGACCGAGTCGTAACGATTGGCGGACTCCATGGAACGGTAACCCACGTCGATGAAACATCTGTTTTGATACAGGTCGACGGCACCGTAAAGTTGAGAATCGAAAAAAGTGCGCTTTCGAGCGTCACCGGAAAAGAGTAAGCCGTCTTTCTTTTGGGCAACCGCTAAATTCCTCAGATCAGGAGTCCGGCGTAGCGTCTGGTTCCTTGTCAGATCCGTTGGAAGAGTGGCGATCCAGAAGAAGCATGAGCGTCTGCGGATGAATGGGTTTCGACGCGTAGTCGTCCATCCCAGCTTCAATACAGCTATGTCGATCCGCAGTTGTCGCGCTCGCCGTCAACGCGATAATAACTGGCTGTTTCACGAGATTTTTGAGCTTTCTGATCTCTCTGGAAGCCTGTAGGCCATCCATTACCGGCATTTGCACGTCCATAAACACGAACGCATAGTTGCCGTTCTTTACAGACTCCACTGCTTTCAACCCGGTGTCCACCACATCGACAGAGCAGCCTAACTTTTCGAGCATTCGGAGCCCAACTTTTTGGTTGACTGCGTTGTCTTCAGCAATCAAAACCTTCAGTTTCTGACGACTTATCGCATCTCGATCCGCAGCTGGTTGCTTCGCCGAACCAACTGAAGGACCTCGACCAGGAAGCGCGAATACATTTAAAGGTGTTTCTGCAAGTCCTGCCAGATTGTAGATCACACCGTGGAGCGCAGCTCTTTTTATCGGTTTCAAGAGACACTGAACCGATTCTCCTCCCAAGTTTTGGTTAATGTGCCGCAAAACTACAATCGGTACATCGGGAGCAACTCCCCGCAGCATTTTAGCAATTGCTGCCCCCGCCACTCCATCAAATCCACGTGTGCCCTCATTGATAAAAATGCCAAAGAATTGGTCATCTGCCAATCGTGAGGCGGCTTCATCTTCGTTCTTGACCGATTCAATAATGATTCCGTACTGATCCAGCGAATTCTTAAGCGCAGCACCAATCATCACATTCTCATTCAGGAAAAGGATTCGATTGTCTCCGTCGATTGGTTCGATTCTGCGCTCTTCCATCAGATCACTGATTCCTACCTCAATCGTGAAATGAAAAGTCGAGCCTTTTCCGAGCGTACTTTCAACCCACATGGACCCTCCCATGAGTTGCGCCAAGCCTTGACTTATAGTCAAGCCCAGGCCGGTGCCACCAAACTTACGAGCTGTTGAAGCTTCCGCCTGAGTAAATGGATCGAAAAGAGTCGAAAGGTGGCTATCTTCAATTCCGATGCCAGTGTCTTGAACCGACATCTGAAGAATCAAGCTGGAGGGTCCCCGCTCATAGCAGTTGACTCGGATCTGAATTTCTCCATCGTGGGAAAACTTGGCTGCGTTGCTCAACAGGTTTACCAGAATTTGCCTGACTCTTGGACTGTCGCCCTTTACAACATTCGGGACACACGAATCAATGATACAAGAAAGATCGAGTCCCCTCTCGGCTGCCTGACGCGATATCATTCCCATAGCATCCTCCACACAGGCACCCACATCGAATGATTCGTTTTCCAGATCCACGCCACCTGCCTCAATCTTCGAAAAGTCGAGAACATGATTTACAACGCCCAGAAGTGATTCGCCGCTGGTCCGGATAACATCCACAACCTCACGTTGATCTGCATTCATTTCATCGGTAGACAATAGGCTCGTCATCCCAATTATCCCATTTAAGGGAGTCCTGATTTCATGGCTCATGTTTGCAAGAAACTCGGCCTTCTGCTTGGATGCCTCCTCTGCTTCGTTTTTCGCTCCTTTGATATCCTGAATCGCCAGATCGAGCTGGCGCGTTCGCTCTTCCAGTTCATCTGCGTATTGTTGGAGGGCGGCTTTAGAAACGTTCAAGTCATATTCTGCTTCGCGACGAAGACGAACCTGCTCGGCGACATCTTTGAAAGAGGTCATCAATTCCGATAAGTCTTCGTTGACATCTGTAGAGCTATTCCACTCTTCCACTTCCAGCTCTTCTCCTTCTGCAATTTTGCGCACAAACCGACGAACATGCCTGAGTGGTAAGAGAATTGATTTGGCAACGAACATGGAATAAAGGATCCCAAATCCAAAGGCCAGCAGCATAAGGCCGAGCGAAGACCACAAGAAGGATCGGGCGCGACGCTGCTCCAAGTCAATGATGTGCTGAAGCGTACCACCAATGGCCGTCTGTAGATGCTGTAGTTGTTCTCTGATCCATTCGGAACGTTGAACTAGAGAAACCAGCTCGTCAAAATCGCGCTGGTATAGGCGTAATTCTGATAATATCTCTGCGTTGCCGTTCTCGTCAATATTCGATGAGCGCAGCGACGACATGAGTCTGTCGACTGCATCATGCACGCCATCGATGTACTTCGAATCCTCGTTAAGCAGAAAGTTTTTTTCTTCTCTACGCGCCAAAACTACAGCGAATAACGCATCCGAGGCGCCGGCGTCTTTGAGCCTGGATTCGATTGAGTTTAATCTCTGCCCAATTCTGCCTTCGAGGCCATCACCTTCGTCGAAGCCTCGACTCTGATATACCTCTATCAAATTATTAATCGAGTGCAGATACAACAGCACTTCCGTGTGCAATCGCTGATAGTTCTGTGCTCTTATCCCCTCTTCAACCACCTTATCCGCCTTCTGAAGGAGGATTTCAGTGTCCTTTGCAAATTGTGGTTCTCGCGTAATGATGAAGTCGCGAACCTGAGAATTGGCGAGCAGGATCGTCCTTTCAAGATCGCGAACGCGATCCCGTTCTTCCATGGCCGATAATGAAACAAAGGCCAAAGAAATGACAGTAAATGAAACGACAAAAACGATCACAATTAGATTGACTGTCTTGCCGTAAAGCGAAAGGAGCTTTGTCATATCAAAGAGGGTGAATAATGAGTTTTCACTCATGTTGCTCACCCCTTTAATCGACGATAATCGACGTTTATTAAGGATCTGGAGGGAAGTTTTGAACGACGACGAGGCTCAGTTTCTCGTTAAGATCTCTTCGACCCGCGCGATCGAGGAAATATCCAGTTCAAGGTCCGCTCCTCCGATGGTTCCATTGAGCTGATCTGGGCGCCTCGCTCCTACAATTGCCGACGTCACAGCGTCATCTCGCAGGGTCCAGGCGATCGCCAGCTCCGCGAGCGAGGCGCCCAGATCGTTAGCAATTGGCCTCAAAAGCTCAACTGTCTCCAGATTTCGGCTGAATGCAGGCTCGACAAAATGTTCGCTCTTCCATCGCCAATCGTCACTCACAAGCGCTTCCATTCGTTTTCTCGAAAACGCTCCAGTCAGCAAACCAGCCTGCATCGGACTGTAGGGAAGGATGCCCACTTGATTGGCACGACACCATTGCAATTGATCGTCCTCGATGTCTCGCCGAAGCATGCTGTAGGACGGTTGAAGGGAGGCGATCGGATGAATACTCATTACTCGCTCCATCTGGCTGACACTAAAATTCGACACACCAATGTGCCGAACCAGCCCTTCTTCTTTGATGCGAGCCATTTCTTCCCAGGCCTCTTCGATGTCTCCGTCTGGATTAGGCCAATGCATCTGGTAGAGATCAATTTGATCTATCGCGAGACGGGTAAGGCTGTTTTCTACTTCTCGGCGTACGCTATCCGCTTTCAACTGCCCATACACGGTCTTATCGGATGGACTGTCCCAGACGAGTCCACACTTCGTCGCCACGATCACACTGTCGCGGATTCCTTCGATAGCCCGGCCAACCACCTCTTCGGAGTGTCCCAGACCATAACACGGCGCGGAATCCAGCCAGTTGATGCCTAGCTCTAAGGATTTGTGGATAGTGGCGATGGACTCGTCGTCGTCCTGCGGCCCCCAGCCCCAATCCCACGGCCCTCCGATGGCCCAGGTGCCTAGACCCATCGTGGTCAATTCAAGGTCACTTGATCCTAATCTTCTCGTTCTCATAGTGGTTTTTCAGGTATCAGCCAAGGCCAGGATGGCGAGGAGTAAATTGGTTAAAAAACTTATTTAATTCGATCACGTCCGCATCGAAATCATCGGTCAATTGAAATATGGTGCCGAATTGGACAGTTTTGGTCGCAAAATCGATGCCTGCGGGAAGTACCGGAACACCTGCCATTTGAGCAATTCGGTGAAACCCAGGTTTCCATCGACTCACTTTTTGGCGGGTCCCTTCAGGTGACATCGCCAGTAAAAAGGAGTCATTTCGTTCAAAATGGTTGAGAATATCTCGGAATAGCGTCCCCGGCTCGCTGCGATTCACCGGAATTCCGCCAAAAAACGCAAAAAGCCGCCTGAATGGTGGTATAAAAATGGTGTGCTTGCCAACCCAATGCATCTCCAGCTCGAGTTTCCATACCGTAAGAAGTCCAAGGATAAAGTCCCAGTTTGAAGTGTGAGGTGCTCCAATCATCACCATTTTGGGCTCATTTGGAATTTCTCCCTCTATTTTCCATCCAGAAATATTAAGGAGCGTTGTGGCCAGCCATTTCAAAAGACGATTTCTTCGGTATGGCACACCATGCTTTGATTTAGCGTTGGAATCAATCATTGTGCAGGGAAGACCAGAGCTCATCAACCTTCACCGTCAAATCAGCCAAATTCCCATCGTTGTTCAATACGATGTCTGCAGCAGCTCGGAACTCCTCAGGGCTTGGCTGCGCGTTCACCCGGCTGTTGAACTCAACATCGGAAAGTTGGTCTCGCCTCTCAACGCGTTTAGATCGCCTGGCAAGTTCGGCATCCACAAAAACGAGTACGTCTAGATCGGCTCGCCATTCTGCGGATGGAAGCAAGGCTGATTCACGAACAATGGCTGGCACTCCCGCTTCATCTGCTTCTCGCACGGCCTCTTTGTATCGACGATAAACGGCGGGGTGTACGATGGAATTGACCTGAAGACGCAGGTTCTCGTCTTCGAATATTCTAGTGGCGATGAACGACTTATTCAATGCGCCATCACTGGCATACGTCTCAAGGCCCAGAACCTGAACGAGTGCATTCTTGACGGCAGAATCGGTTGTCATGCATTTCTTCGCTACTGAATCCGCGTCGAACAGAACGGCTCCTTTGCGTTCGAGAAGATCTCGAACGGTGGATTTCCCACTTCCAATACCGCCTGTGATTCCGATTTGAATCATACAACTAGTTCTCTTTCCTTTTCAAAACGCCCAGCGCATGGTTAACGCCAGATTAGGAATCACAGTTCGTTTTCCCCGTTTCGAAGCGCTCCGAATATCTGTTTCGAACCCTTCCGGAAGATCCCCATACAGTTTATGGGAAACCCGTTGAATTGTGGCCCAACCGTCAATTCTCAAGAACGCATTTCTCCTCATTGGCCAGACAATTGCGGTCGTAGGCCCTATTTGACCAATTTTCTTGCGACCCATTCTGGAAATCGAGAATTCCTCTCCGCTAGATTCTGCCTGATACCGTACCGTTGCCACCCGATCATAATCCGTCCGGATAAAGAATCTCATTCCCAACTCAGCCTGAACCTTTGAGCCTGTTTGAACACGCGCCCACACGCTGTAGGTTTTCAACGTATCGAATGGGATTTCGGCGAACACATCCTCTAAAAACCGGCCCAATTGAAGATCCGAGAGAGAGGCCGTAACGAGAGCCCTGACTCCATCTCCAAAATCATGGTCCGCTTCCAAATCAAAGCGCATTTCCCTGGCCGCCTGATCGGTCGGCCGGCGGCCAGGAAGGAGGAAATCATCCACGGTATAGGTGGCGCGAACTTCGCTTGAAAGCCTGAATCGCGTTCGAGGCGAAGGCCGCCATTGAACGGACGGTCGATATCGAATCGACTTTTGAACCGAATTCTCAGCGGATCTTAGGGACTTCAAATACACCGTGTGAAACCACGACCCCAGAACCTGAACGGTAATATCCAGGCCCTCTCTTATTCTAAATCGGGATCCAACCAGGCCATTGTATAGCAATTCGTCTCGATCGTCGAGATTTACATCCGGCGTATCGTGTTTCAAGATGTTGGCCGATCCATCGAACTGAATATCCCACCAGCGAGCCGGAGAGAAATTCAGGTTAGATTGCAGCGCAAAATATCCGCGTTCCTTGTCTGCCTGACGAAGAATATCCAATTTTTGACTGGCCTGTGCGGCAGGTAAATCGTCCGCATTGTCAAGTTTTCGGCGCTCCACTTCCACCCCTGCAATGAATGCGACTCTTGCACGTGTGGAAGCCTGATCGTATCTGGCTGCGATTGATATTTCTACGTTTCGACGATTGAAGGCTGAATCGAAAAACAAAGCCGACTCCGGGGCTCTCAATGTTTCGACCTTTCGTCGATTCGCGGACACATCCAGTGATCCGGTTAACCAAAGTGGAGATGCGACTTGTGACTCAAGGTCAATTCCAACGGTAACGGTATCACTTCGAGTAGACTCGACCGTCTCAGCTCGCCTGCCTGCCGAATCGTCCCTGTTTAAAAACGATGCCGCCTGATAGGCATCGCGTCTCACACTTGCTCCCGAGAATCGAGTCCTGACGGTCGTTTTCTCAAACGTTCTGCTGCTCCTTATCTCAGATCGGATGACGCTTCCGATTCGCGGGTTCGTTCGTTGAATCTGAGCCGTACCGCTGGCCTCAACCAAGTAGCCATTGAAGTCCGTAATCGGGAGACCATATCTCAATCCAATCGCGGGACCCACATCCGTTCGTAGCGGAATGTTGGCCGGGTCCATTCCGAATCCTGGCCGGGCATCCGTGGCGAGACCGACGGCAGGTTCTATCCATAATGATCGAAGTGGACTGAATCGAAACCCTGCCCATGTGTCCTGCCGAAATACGCGACTGAGACTGAACCAATCCGCGGAGCCGTACAACACGAACTCTGAGACGCCTGACCCCATCGATCGGCCAGCACGAAATCTTGTGCGGTTCTCGTCGCGAAAGCTCAATTGATCGTCGAAAAGAATAAACGCGTCCGAACGAAATTGATTGGATAGACTGACTTTCCACGCATCGGTATTGGCCTGGGTAAGAATTCCGACCGTCCATCGATATCGATTTACGTCTCTCTCAAATCCAGATTCGAGGCTGTTCTGTGCCATCACCTCGAGTGGTTGGCTCAAAGCGAATAGCGTGCCCAACAGCAACACGAGCGTCATCCTCGATATAGAAAATGGTAGGTGTATGATTCCTAATCTGAAACGCATCATCCGGGAGGCCAACCCAGTTTTCTTCCACCGAGCAGATGGAGATGAATGTGAGGTACCGTTTGTCCTCCATCTTCACCACAGTTGAATACTGTTCGGTATCCATCCTCACAACCTTCTGAAGCTGCGATTTTCTTGGCGCAGATGAACAAATGACCCATCAATTCTCGATCATCCATTGTCAGATCGTCTAATGATGGAATGGCCTTTCTGGGTACGACCAATACATGAACAGGTGCTCGTGGATTAATGTCTCGAAATGCTAGACATTTCTCATCTTCGAATACGATGTCCGCCGGAATCTCGTAATCCGCAATCTTCTCAAAAAGTGTTTTATCCGCCATAATCCTATCATGATTCATTGCTCAATAATATAGGATGCGCCCTCGCTGGATCCCCTATTCGTCCATTTGATTTACGTTATCAAGCGCGTGTGAGGAACGCGTAGCCGTCCCGACCGGTTGAATGTCCCCTTGCCGGTCCGCAGACGACAATTTAATCAGGTCACGATTTAAGCATGCCCATCGTTTACGTAA
>Ga0315336_1002663_pt1 | contig 26438 bp, 18 predicted proteins | sample ASW5metaG_FD_204512 | JGI IMG/M metagenome (GOLD analysis project Ga0315336, IMG submission 204512) | Ammonia-oxidizing marine archaeal communities from Monterey Bay, California, United States - ASW #5 | ecosystem: Environmental > Aquatic > Marine > Intertidal zone | place: USA: California... | reverse complement strand
GCAAGGATTTGCTGCGGAATTTTGACCGGTTTCGTACCGACCTGGACAGTTCCGGACATTTGGAAGCGGTCGGCAAGTTTCAGCAACAAGCTTACTCAATTCTGCAATCCGACCGGGCGCGCAAGGCATTCGACCTGGATGCCGAACCGAGCCAAATTCGGGACCGATATGGGTTCATGCCTCGATACGATCCGATGGATCCGCGGCGTTGCAGCGCCAATGCCTTTTCGCAGCGGATGCTGTTGGGCCGGCGATTGGTCGAAGCGGGGGTGCGGCTGGTGACCGTCGATTGTCGCTGGTGGGACACGCATGTGGAAGGCATCGACTCGATGCGCAATGGCTTTCTACCTCGGTGGGACCAGTGCTTCTCGGCGCTGATCGAAGACTTGGATCAACGCGGCCTGCTGGAGACGACACTGGTTGTCGCCTGGGGAGAGTTCGGGCGCACTCCGCGGATCAACAAGGACTCGGGCCGCGACCATTACCCGCACGTCTTCAGCGCCGCGCTGGCCGGTGGCCCCGTCCGTGGCGGGCGCGTCGTCGGTTCGTCGGATGCGCACGGCGCCTTTCCCAAAGACAATCCGAAAGACCCTCAGGATGTTCTGGCCACGATTTATCGGCACCTGGGGGTGGACACGCACAAGCACTATCTGGACCACGCGGGTCGGCCGATGATCACGTTGCCGTTTGGCAGTCCGGTAGATGAATTGACTTGACGTCTGCATTCGGGATCCGAAGCGTGCTCAGCACCATCAAGAATTGGGCTCGACGTGTCCCCGGGCTTCGCGCCGCCACGGTCGATCTGCTGCGGCTGTGGTCCGTGATTACTACCAGGGAACTCTTCCCTCCCGGACACTTTCACTCTCCCACCCCGGATCAAAAATGGATCCGCAACAATCGGCCCCGCTTGTTTTCTCAGCAGATCGACGCGATTCCCGGAGTGGATTTACGTGATCGGGAGCAGTTGCAGTTGTTTGAGGAACTGGTGGATTTGTTTGGAGAATTCGAAACGGTCGACATGCAGGCCGACGGTTGGCGCTACGTGCCAGACGCTCCGTCGAACGATTTTTTTGCTCTCAACTGCGCGTTTCTGCTGTATGCGATGTTGAGGCGATTCCGGCCCCGGCGGATTCATGAGGTGGGCTCCGGATTCTCGTCCGCTCTGATGTTGGATGTCGATCAGTGTTTCCTGGATCGCCAGACACAGTTTACGTTCATCGAGCCCTATCCGGCGCGGCTGGAGAGTCTGCTCAGAGGCGAGGATGCCAAGCGGTGCCGTATTTTGAAGATGCCCGTGCAAGATGTGGAATTGCAGGAATTCACAGCATTGGAAGAGAATGACTTTTTGTTTGTCGACTCTTCGCACGTGTCCAAGATCGGCAGCGATGTCAACGTTCTGCTGTTCGACGTCTTGCCGCTGCTGAATCCCGGAGTGTTGGTGCACTTCCACGACATTCACTGGCCGTTTGAATATTCCGAGTCGTTTCTGATGGAAGGTCGGTACTGGAACGAGTCCTACATGCTCCGCGCGTTTCTGCAGTACAACAATGCGTTCGAGGTCATCATGTTCGACGATTACCTGGCCCAACGGCACGCGACCACTTTTCAACGATCCCTGCCGGCGTTTCCCGGCGGATTGGGAGGTTCGTTGTGGTTGCGGCGGGTATAGGGTATGGGGTATCGGCAGCCGGCAGCCGCGAACGACGCGGCGGTCAACACAAGCGGCCTACGACCAAAATGTGTTGTCCGCGCTGGATCGGGGCCACCCACGCCTGAGCCACGACCACTCCGTCGACACCTGCGCGGACTGGCCAGGGGGCGTCGTCGATGTGGTCAAAATCATGCAACCAGCCCACAATCTGGCCTTGGCTGACTGTGGTTCCACAAGTCAGCAGCGGTTCGTAATGACCGGCGAACGGGGCCCCGACAAAACAGTCTTGGTCAACCAGTTCGACCACGCGTTGGGTTTGATCGCGATGATGGGCGATCGGTTCGATCTGTCCCTCAAGTTGTCCGTGGTGGATGGCGGCCGCCAGGACGCCTTGTCGACCGTAACGGACGCCTTCGGACGAGACGGCTTTGCCCCAGCCGAGTTCGGTTCCCACAGTGATCTTGCCCAGGCGCTCGGCTTCACTCGGCAACAAACCGGGTGTCTGATTCTGATAGATCATGATCAATGGTGTACCGAACCAGCGGGCTGTCGATTCGATGGCCTGTGTCTGATCAGCGTCTTCCAGCGGGTGAAAGCTGGCACAGGGTGAGAATCGCGCGACGTCTCCGCCCGAATGCAAATCAATCACCACGTGCACCCGCGGCCAGATCCACTGCCGTACGAAGTCGGCGATGCGGTAGGTGATTCCTGATAAGGCCGCCGTTTGACCCGCCTGGTCGACAAAGGCGCGATTCAGATTGACTCCATCGGCGGCACTCTCGCGAGTGCCGGCATGAAATGCCGACGGATTCAGTACCGGGATGAGCAGAATACGTCCACGAACATCGGCCGTATCGATTTCGCGAAGCAAGTGTTTGAGTACGACTGGCCCTTCGAATTCATTCCCGTGATTGGATCCGAAGGCCACCAAGCCGTGGCCCGTGCGGACCTCCGGTCCGACCATGACCGTCAGGGGCAGCAGGTGATCGCCCCAAATGCTGTCATGTTCCAGAGCGACCCAGTAGTCGCGGCGGCCTGGGGAGTCCAAATCCAGCTTCTCGGGACGCGAAATGATGCGTGTCACGGGGCTCCGTTCTTGTTTGTGGGGCGGTGCTGCAGGTGTTTGTCCAGGAACTCGTAGGCCCGCGCCCGCGTGGCGTCGGGAAAGTCGTGCGGACTGACGGGGTACTCGGCCGCCAGATGATCTGAAACTCCCAGCAACCCATAGACTGGGCCTGCCGAACGCAGTACGTCACGCACTCCACTGACGTCGAAGTCGCTGTCTCCGGTCGCCGCGCAGGCCAGAAACGGGCGCGGTGCGAAGCTGGCCACGATTTCGGTGAAGTCGAAAGGCACACGATCCGCGTCGTTGCCATAGCGGTCCGCGATCCTCGGCATGTATCTCGGTCCGGTCCAACTTGGCATGTCGTCTTTGTGAAACCGAGTGAATCCGCAACTCGAGACAATCACTCGCAATCGCGGTTCAAAGGCCGCCGTGAACATCGCGCTGTGACCACCCAGCGAATGGCCAAGCACGCCGATACGTTGACCGTCGACCTGCGGCAGCGATTCGAGCAAATCCACTCCACGCCGATTATCCCAGATGGCCTTCATCGTGCCGCTGGCGTATTCGGGATTTGCTTGAAAATCGAAAGTGTGATCCCCCAGCGAGGGGTAGTCCGGCGCCAGGACAACGTAGCCTCTCCGAGCCAGTTCGATGGCGTAATGCATCGTGCTTGATCCCGAGAGTCCCACTGGTTCCTGTTTCCCTTCCCGGACCGTCTGGTGCAGGCACAACACCGCTGGCCGCGGGGCGTTGGCTTGCGTCTGCGGCAACAACAACCAGGCGGGGACGCGGTCAAACGGGTCGGATTGATAGGTGATCTGAAAACCCGTGATCTGGCCAAACTGACGCTCGGCCACGCGTCGCATGTCCAGCGGTACGCGCATGCAAGTCCCAGGCATGCCGCCCATCACGCGTTGCAGATGTTTCAGAATGTGCCCGCGGCGGACGTGCCAGTCGGCGGCGGAGCGAATGCGTTTCCGTTGTCCGTCCGGTTGGAGTACATAGGTCAGGTCCTGGTGCTCGGGATACTCAGGCGGTGGACTATCGGCGCGGAAACTTCCCGTGGGGTATCCCTGTTTGTAGGAAATCGTAAATGCGCCGTTTGGCGTGCGGTAACGGACCAAGGCGTCACGTCGATCAAAGTCGCTGGGGCCACCACGAACGACCGACTGTGCCGAATCACCGTGCAGGTAGTCTCCGGCCACGCGAAACACGATTTCCGTTCGATCACCCAGTGCATGGCCCGTGCTGGTGAAGACCTGGCCATCCAATCGCTTTGCATCGACAAAGTGAGGTTCGACGTCGATCCCGGCTGTCCGCATGTTGGCGACCATTTCCCGGGCGTCGGCCGTGGGGCAGGTGGCGTCCGTGGTGCCGTGGACGACGATGACTTTCGCGCTGGTTCCCAACCGCCGCATGTGGGCCAGATGTTGCGGGTGGCCCACGAAACGGATCTCCTGCTGGTCCGGTTGCAGAAAAAACGGGTGGCGCGGATCACGGTTCCAGCGCGCGTCGAGGCCACTGCCGCCGGGCAAATGATAGGCGACGTCGTGGGTCAGCTTGTTCATACCGCACATGTCGATGACACAGGCAAATGTCCGTGGAGCCAGTTTATTGGCCATCAGAGCCACATGGCCTCCGCCGGAACCCCCGGTACAAAACAGGCGTCGCTTGTCGAAGGAGACACCGCGGCGGGCCAGGCCGTCGTAAACGAACCACAGGCCGCGCAGCGCATCGAGCGCTTGCAGATAGCCAAAATCGTACGGTTCCACGGATTCGATTCCGCGTTGCCGCCCGCTTTGCAGGTAATTGACGCAGACCGCCACGACATCCAATCGCTCGGCCAGTGCCGCTGGACTGGCGGTGCCCTGGCAGTCGATGCCACCCCAATTGTGCAGCGTCAGCATGACTCCCGTCCGGTCGCGGACGCCGGAAAGTTTTCCGCCGGGATAGTGGATCCGCAGTCGCACCTGCCGCGGACCCGCTTGATGCCGCCATCCCTGGGCAGGAATCTCAACTGCGGCATTGGCTTCCGGAAGCGGCGGCCAGTCGTCCGCCGGAAGGGCCATCCGCAGCGGCGCCAGGACCAACACCGTCAGCAACATGGCTGCTGGAGTTGCTGGTGACAGGCGACTGCCGCCGGAGCATGTGGCGTGATCTGTCATGATGCGTATACTGTTTTTTCGTCTGGTGAACGTGAATGCCGCTGAACGTGCGTGTTGCCAGGCGGGGCAACCATCAAACAACGCGCCGCTGATCGATCCGTCGATGATCCCTGGGATGGTCGGGCTGTATGCGGCCAGGCGTTTGCCGAGTGGGCCGCTGTCCAAATTTAACCAATCCCGCCGCGTGCGTCATGGGCACATGGGAATGTTGCCGGGGAAATCGAGCCGATGGCCGCTGTAGCCGGTGAGAGTTGACGGATCGACAGGCATTGCTCTAATGCGACATGGCATTCGGTGTCTTCGGAAAGATGATCTGGGAACCGGCCCCTGTCGGTTCACCAAATAGAAGCCGTAACGTCCATTGTGGAGAGCTGGGAAATGACGCGCGGAATCATCCTGACCACCGCCTTGATCGTGGGCATTTGCTGCCCGGCGGCAGAAGCGGCTTCGTTACTATTTGTGTCCTTGCTGAGAGAAAAGCAGATCGTCACCTTTCAACGCGATGTCGCATCGGGAAGGTTGGTGCGTGGCCTGTCGACGTTTTGCCCGGCCGAGCCCGCCTGCATGAGCGCCTCACGCGATCGAAAGACGTTGTTTGTCTCGTTCCGATCCAGTGGCCAGCTGGCCAGTTACCGCACGGACCCGAACGGACGACGACTGAAGATGCTGAGTGTGGTTCCCGGCGGCGAGGACCCGGCGTATTTGCTTCCGGACCGCACCGGGCGATTCTTGCTGAGTGCCTATTATGCGGCGAACAAGGTTTGCGTGCACGGGATTTCAGCCGATGGAAAACTCTCCCAACGTCCGCTGCAGACGTTTCCTACTGCCGAAAAAGCGCATGGCATCGCGTTGGATTCCCGCAACCAGTTTGCTTTTGTTCCGCACACGGGAGCGAATCGGATTTTTCAGTTTCGTTTTGACGCTGCGACGGGTCGGTTGTCGGCCGGCGATCCCGCTTTTGTGAGCACTCCTCCCGTCGATCATCCGCGTCACATCTGTTTGCATTGGTCGGATCGGTGGGCTTATGTGAGCAATGAGGCGGGCGACAGCCTGGGTGTGTATGAAGTGGATCGTCTGCGCGGCAAGCTGCGCCCATTGCAGACAGTCAGTACTCTGCCCGCGGGTTATGATGGAAGTCGAAACGCGACAGCCCGGTGTGAGATCACCCCCAATGGCAGGTTCGTGTATGTCGCGAACCGAGGGCACGACAGCATCGCCTGTTTTGCGGTCAATCAGCAAACCGGCCTGGTAACCTCGCTGGGCCAGGTGGCGACTGAACAAACGCCGCGGAGCTTCACGATTGCGCCCGACGGTCGGTTCTTGTACGCCGCGGGACAGGGCAGCGGACGGCTGGCGACGTTCCGCATCGGTGACACCGGGAATCTCAAACGCGTGGGGACGACACAGTCGGGCCCCGTGTCCTGGTGGGTGCTGGCGGTCGATGTCCCCGCGGCGCCTTGAGTCTCGGTGGCGGCGGTCGATCGCGTGGGGCGCCATTGCACGCGGTCGCCGTGGCTGTGGTTTATTCAGGCCACGATGTCTGAAATGACCTGGCCCGAGACATCGGTCAATCGGAAATCGCGCCCGGAATAGCGATAGGTCAGCCGCCGGTGATCGATGCCCAGCAGGTGCAACACGGTGGCGTGAAAGTCGGGCATCGTGCACGGATTCTCCGTGACATAGTATCCCAGTGGATCGGTGGCACCGTAGACGCTGCCGCCTTTGATGCCGCCTCCGGCCATCCACATCGAGAACGCATGCGGGTGATGATCGCGGCCGTCGGAGCCCTGCGCGGCCGGAGTGCGGCCGAACTCGGTGCCCCAGACAACCAGTGTTTCGTCCAGCAGTCCGCGGTGCTTCAAGTCGCGGAGCAGTGCGGCGATGGGTTGGTCGACCTTGGGAGCCAGGCCGCCGTGATTGGCCTGCAATCCTCCGTGGGCATCCCAATAGTTGCGGGGGTGACTGTGGTTCACCTGGACATAGCGGACGCCGGCCTCCGACATGCGTCGGGCCAGCAGGCACTGGTACGCGAAATCTTCCGTCGTCTTCTGATCCAGTCCATACAGCTTCTGCGTGCGCTGGGATTCCTGTGAGATGTCGAATACTCGGGGAGCGGTGAGCTGCATGCGGAATGCGAGTTCAAAGGCCTCGATACGTGCCTGCAGGCGTGTGTCGTGATCGGTGTGTTGCAGATGTTGCAGATTCTGCTGTCTGAGCAGATCCAGTTGACGTCGTTGTTGCCGGAAATCGCCGTCCGGCGGAGTCAAGTTCTTCATCTGCGCCGCGCGGGGGGCGGTGCGTCCATCACCAATGGCGGTGCCTTGGTAGCTGGCCGGCAGGAAGGCGCTGCCGAAATTCTGAACACCTCCGTGGTAGGTGCTGGGGCTCAAGCTCACGAATCCCGGCAAGTTCGAGTTCTCTGAACCCAGGCCGTACAGAGTCCAGGCGCCCATGCTGGGGCGAATCGCCACACCATCACCTGTGTGCAGTTGCAACGCGGCGCCGCCGTGCGCCACCTGGTTGCCGCGCATGGATCGGATCACGGCAATGTCGTCGATGCACGAACCAATGTGCGGAAACAGATCGCTGACTGGAATTCCGCTGTGACCATAGCGGCGGAATTTCCAGGGCGAGCGCAGCAGTTTTCCCGTTGCGGCAAAGTTGAATTCGGGTTTGCGAATCGGTGACGGTTGGCCGTTGAGTTGATCGAGTTTGGGTTTGGGGTCGAAGCTGTCAACGTGGGACACGCCGCCATGCATGAACAGGAAAATCACGCGTGTGGCTCGCGGGGGGTGGTGTGGCCGACGCGGAGCCAGTGGTGTGCGGGTGTGCTGCGCCGAGTACACGTTGCCTGCCGCGTTCGCTCGCGACTCGTCGGCCAGCAGCCCCAGAAGTGCAGCGTGTCCGAATCCACACGCGGCAGCGCGTAATGCTCCGCGGCGCGACATCAGGGTATGTAGTGCGGGGTCAGTCCACATATATGAACTCGTTCATACAGAACAGGATCTGGCAGTAACTCTGCCAGGCCGCCCGTGGCGCGTCGTTCGCGGGATGGTTGGACCCGGTTGGCGACCAGGCTGCGAGGTACGCCTGGCCATTCCGGATTTCTCGGACTGTCGGGGGACGCCCGAATGCCATCTGGTAGGCCGCGCGCAGCCGGGTCGGCGTGTCCGCCTGGGGAATCGCCAGCAATCGGTCGGCGAAGTGGGCGGCTTGTTGTCGGATCCAGGGGCTGTTGAGCAGGAACATGGCTTGAGTCGAGACGGTGCTTTCCGTGCGCCGCGGCGTGACCGCGTTGGCGTCGGCCACATCAAACACGTTGAAAATCTCGGCCTGCCCATTGCGAATGCACGGCAGGTAGATGCTCCGCACCGGGCGTTGGAAACCGGCATAGTCGTAGACATTGGCCACCGACACCAGGCCCAGCTGCTTGTCAACGACTTCGCCCATCCCAAACAACTCGCCGATCGCGCGGCCGCCCGCCAGGCAACGCTGGTCCAGTTGGCCGCTGACCGCCAGAATCGCGTCGTGAATGGCCTCCGCCTCCAGTCGTCGCCGCGGGGCTTTCCACAGCAGCCGGTTGCCGGCATCGACCGCGAGAGGATTGACACCGGACGCGTTCGGGGACTGGAACCGATTGGGTTCGGCCACGGTTGATTGCCGATAGACGCTGCTGAGTAGAATCCAGCGGTGCATGTGCTTGATGGACCAGCCGCTTTCGATAAACCGTAGCGTCAGGTAATCCAGCAGGTCCGGATGTGATGGCGGTTGTCCGCGGACGCCCAGGTTGTCACTGGTCATGACCAGGCCTTGCCCAAAGTGGTGTTGCCAGATGCGGTTGACAATCACCCGTGCCGACAGTCGCCGAGCGGCATGGACAATCCAGTTGGCCAATTCCCGGCGGCCGCTGTGGGGAGTCGTGATTGGTTTTGGTCGCTGATCGGCGAACAGATGGGGAGGTCTTCGTGAGGCCGTGTCACCGAGTACTGTGCGGTCTCCACGGATGTGAATCCGCAGGTCGCGTCCCGGTTCTTCCAGCGGAAACATGACCATTGTGCCGGAAGCTGAACGGTTTTCGCTTGAGCGGAGTGATTCCAGATGATTGGCGGCGCGGTTCCATTCGCGGTGCCATTGAGCGAACGCGCTGCTGTGTTGTCGCAGAAACAACCAGCGTAAGAACCGACGCTCGGGCCGCGTCCGCAGTCGATCCGGTTTGCGGGCGATGCCGCGGGCCAGGTCGGGATAGTCGGTGGCCAGACCGAATTTGGCGGCCAGATGAGCTCCCAGTTGCCGTTCTTCCGCGTCGGTCAGTTGGCGGCGAAACACGAGAATCTCGGCGACGTCCATTTCCGGGCCGACGGATCGATGTGTGGCGTCGGTGCCTTTTCCGCCGATGACCAGTTTGTCGTCTTGAGTTGCCTGGACTGTACTGGCGGCCGTACGTGATGCCGAGACGGTTTGACGCCGACCGTCGATCGCAATACGGGTTTGTGTGATCGGGCCGCCGTTGTAACGGGCCGACCAGATTTGTGGGTTGCCCAGCCGCAGAATTCCCGCCGTGGCGTCCACGCTGTGCCCCGTGGCCAGATCGAGTCTGGGGGCTGTGGTGTCCACACGATCGATCTCCAAAATGGTACCACCGGCCGGATGACTTCCGTCACCCCACATCACAGCTTGAGTTCTGTTGGCCACGGACTTGCGTGGATTGAGGACGACGAACAGCGAAAAGGGTTCCGCGCCGTGGATTCCCAGTCGTTGCACGCTTGTCAGATAATGTTCCTTTTCTCCGAAGTGAACCGCTGGATTGCCGTTGAGGGCTTGTCTTACGAAACGTGGCGCGTCATCCGCGGCGGCAACCAGCGAGAGATCGCGCTGACCGGGCAATTCGTTTCTCCAGAATGTGACCGGTTCGCCGTCTGCCAGCGTCAACGAATCCGCTCGATAGATCGCCAGCAGCCCATCGATTTCTTGCGGGTTGAACAGGGGTTGCGTGGGGCTGTCGTTCCGCGGATCGGGCCGTGCTGGGCTGACGGGTTTCTGCAAGCCGACTTCCCACGCAGGCTGACCCGGAACCGGGCTGTCGAGCAACGCCAGCCAGCGTTTGCGGGCTGCGGCTGCTTCCCGTCCCAGGTTGGTGAACTGCTGGCGATGCTGTTTGGTCTGTGTCGTGACAGCGATAGACGCCTCATGCCACATCGACGTGGGACCATTGGCTCCATTGAGCATCTTCAAGCTGCGAAAAATGCCGGCCAGCGCGTAGTAGTCCGAGGTTGTGATGGGGTCGAACTTGTGGTCGTGGCATCGCGCGCAGGCCAACGTGACCCCCAGCATCGCCCGGCCCATGACGTCCATCTGTTCGTCGACCATGTCCATCCGCAGCTGTTCTTTGTCGGCTTCCGCCAGGCCTTTGGGCCCCAGCATCAGGAAGCCCGTGGCAGTATGACCGCGCAAACTGGATGTCGATCCTGGCGGGTACATCAAGTCGCCCGCAATCTGTTCCTGCAGAAACTGGTTGTACGGCATGTCGCTGTTGAGGGCACGGATGACGTAATTGCGGTAGCGGTAGGCGTAGCGCATCACGAAGTTGCCATCGTTCGCCGTCGTGTCCGCGTAACGGGCCACGTCCAGCCAGTGACGCGCCCAACGTTCTCCATACCGCGGTGATGCCAGCAGGCGGTCAACCACGTTGTCAAATGCCGCCGGCGAGTCATCGCTGATGAAAGCGTTCAGCTCGGCGGTGCTGGGCGGCAGGCCGACCAGATCGAAGGTCACCCGGCGTAACCAGTGGCGGCGGGAAGCGGCTTTGTTGGGAGCCAGCCCCTGCTGCTCCAGTTCGGCGGCGATGAACCGATCGATGGGTGACCGGGACCAGCCGCTGATTTTGGTCTGCGGAGGACGGCTGTCGGTGATGGGTTGCCAGGCCCAATGCTGTGCGCGTTGACGATCGTAGTCGGCGCCCGGCGATTCGGCGTCGGGTCGTTCATTCGGCCAGGGGGTTCCCAGCTCGATCCACCGCCGCAGGTCCGCGATATTGCGATCGGTCAGCCGCGCATCCGGTGGCATTTTCAAGTCCGGGTCTGTGTATTGTACGGCCGTCAACAGCCGGCTGTTCAGCGGCTTGCGGGCGCTGACAACCGGGCCTCCAACGCCGCCCTTGCGGATGTGACGGATGTGGTCCAGACGCAAACCGGACTCCTGCTTCTTCGGCCCGTGGCAGCGGTAACATCGCTTGACGAGCAGAGGCCGCACCCGCCGTTCGAAGAAATCCAATGCGGCATCATCTCCGCGGACGGTGGTGTTGGACAACGCCACGCTGGTCGCGATCAGCAACAGCATGAGGGGGCGTTGTGGCGGAACGGAACGGCGCTGCATCGGCCGTAGCAATTCTGTTTGGAGAGTGGGTTCAGTAGACTTCCCGCGGCTGCACGATCTGTCCCTTGCTGTCGAGTGGGAAGTCGATGACGTTGTTCTCGACTTGTTCGACGTCTGCGGCGAGTTCTGTCTTGATGTTGTATTTGGTGGGGACGCGTTCGGGGATTCCCGCGACCTGCGGGTCGATTTCGGTGACGGCCGGTTCATACGTCGTGATCCGCACCGTGTAGCGTCCCGGCATCGCGCCGGCAACCGCTTCGGTTTGTTGGAGTGCATAATTGCCCTTTTGATCCGTTCTTGCAAACGCCGGTTCGAGCTGATCGTCATCAGGCAGGAATGACATCGTGGCGTTCGCCAACGGCTGACCATCCAGAGTGACTGTTCCCGAAACGCCGGGGTGCGGCGGTTGTCGCGGATACAAGAAATAAGCAGCCGCAAACACCGCCAGAGACAGCGCGGTGATGCCGAGCGTGCGTGTCGAATAGCACCAGGCTGGAATCGACACGCCGCGGCGTCGACGTTGGGGCGTGGCGACGTCTGCCGGGGCGGAATCCGATCTGGATCGGTTTCTCCCTGGATCGCTGGTTTCCCCGGGATCCGGCGAATCGGCAGCTGTGCCGTCCGCGTCGATGCCCGCATCAGCCCTTAGATCAGCTCGGTCGTGTTCGCGCGGGGGAGGGCTGTCCCCGGTTGCGGAATCCTCGGTTGTGGAATCTTCGGTTGTGGAATCTTCGGTTGCGGAATCCTCATCGGCGGGCAACACGGCGGCGGGCAACACGGCGTGAGCCGCCGGTGTGTCGATCGCTGGTTCGGCCGGGGCGTGGGAATCGGTATTGGCCGTGCCGTGTTGCGCATCGATTTGTGGGAGTGTGTCGGGATCGTCGGCCGCAGTCGTGAGGACTGTGAATGCGGGATGTTCCTCAATCGGCAGCCAGTCACCGCGTTCGCCGGATCGAATCTGATCGCGGTTGGACAGTGTGCCGTCACGGAGCATGCTGGTCACGCGCGGATAGGACAGGGGGCCTTCCTCGTGACCGTCGATCCGAGCGTAGTAGTTCACGTCTTCGGTTTGTCCGACAACGGCAAACCCCGCGCGACTGTTGGCATTGTCGGCCTGGGACAGGACATCCAGCCATGCGGGATTTTCGTCGGTTGCGCTTGCAACCCGTTGGTCCACGTCCGTCTCACTGGCTGCGATCGCCACCGGTGGTGTCGCGGGGCTCGTGTCCGGGTTCGCTCGGCCGGCCGCACACAGACTGCCCACCGTGGAGACAACCGTCCAGTCCGGATCGCTTCCAGTCCGGACTTCGTCGTTCTCGCCCAGGCGGCCATCCCGCGCGAGCTGTTGCAGGGTCTCAAACGCCACCGGACCAAAGATCTGACCGGCTTGTCTGTAGTACCAGATTCCACTCATTCAGAATCTCTTTCTGTTGAATTCCGACGACCGCCAGCCGGAATGCCCGACGGAACTCGAATGTCTGAGGGTATCCCCATGATTCAGTGTTTTTCTGTCTGCTGTAAATTGCAACTGAATTCCCCGCAATGCACTGGTTTGCCGTTTGAAAGGTTGTGGGCTGTGGCATGGTTACCGCCGGTGGCGCCGCTGGAAACTCCCGGCCGGCAGAGGCCTTGTCCCGCCGTTTCCATTGACAATTATGACGAATTGTCTCGCTTGGCACGCTGGTCGACACCTAAAATGGCAGAACCGAATCGGCAATATCCCGATACGGTTCATTGAGGTGTGAGTGAACTCCAGGCGTCCGAGTGGGAGAATCGGCATGCAACGCAACAGGACGAAGCCTCGTGGATTTACGTTGATCGAACTGTTGGTTGTGATCGCCATCATTGCGATCCTGGTGGCGTTGTTGTTGCCTGCCGTGCAAGCGGCTCGCGAAGCTGCTCGCCGAACGGCCTGCAAGAATAAGCTGAAGCAACTGGGGATCGCTTTGCACAGTTACCATGACTCAAACCTCCGATTTCCAGCCACCGCGACCCGGCGGCCTTATCACACCTGGGTGCCTTCCTTGCTGCCGTTTCTGGAACAGGAGAATCTCGCCAAGATCTACGATTGGAATGTCAACTGGGACCATCCGAACAATCAGCCGGCCATCACCACCGACCTGCCCGTGTTGCAGTGTCCATCGACCCCGGGTGGATCGGGCCGTCGCGACACGGTTCGTCCTGGCATCCAGGCCGCGACCACCGATTTCGTGGCGATTGCAGGCGTGGCCAGCATCGTTGTCCGCGCGGGATTCATCAAACCGACGAATCTGCGCGGAGCACTCCAGGCCCGGTATTGGGTCCGCATATCGGAAATCCACGATGGATTGACAAACACTCTGCTGATGACCGAAGACGCCGGCCGCCCGAAATTCTACGTCCGTGGCAGCGCCGGTCCCCGCAACAATCGTCCAGGCGGTGGCAACCTGTCGGTGACCAACGGGCGCGTAATCGGTGCCGGTTGGGCAGATCGGTCGAATTCCATACCACTCCACTCTTTCACTCGTGACGGGCTCCGCGTTCCTGGCCCGTGCGCCATCAATTGCACCAACAACAATGAAGCGTTTAGTTTTCATACCGGTGGAGTGGACGCCTTGTTTGGCGATGGCCGAGTGAAGTTCATCTCGGAGAATCTGGGAGTGGCGATTTACGCCGCCCTGATCACGCGTTCCGGCAAAGAGGTGCTGAGCGACAACTATTGAGTTCCGGGGGTGTCCGGCCGTTGTATTGTCGGTCCCGTCGTATCCAACTGTCGTCCGGCCAGATCAACGCATTGCCCTCGTCCTGCCGCTTGCCGTGTGACCCGCTGCCGCCACCGTCCGTCTTCGCCAGGTCTGCGGGTTGGACGCTGTCTGCGACAGAATTCTGTTTCGATATTCGGTTTTTCCACGGTCACGCCGGCGCGATTGCCCGATCTTTGCTGTTCGGGTTGTCGCTGAGAATTGACTGCGGAAATCGTCAGCAGCACAATGCAGGGTGTATGGGGGGCAGGCTGCATGGGGTGTGGTGCCTTGCCGCTCGGTCGCTGTTCCGGTTGTCCAGCGACGCCTTGCTGTTGGTGACATTTCGGACCCGCGATGCCGCGCGGGAACGCGGGCCGATGCGTGCATGCGTTCAGGGCGGCGTCCGCGGGCTTGGAATTGAGAGGATGCAACATGTTTCGGTTTTTGGTTGCGACATCCATCGTTGATTTCCGGCGCTGTTCGCGACTCGAGCAACGGTGGCTGTCGACACGAACCCTGGCCTGCGTTGCCGCATGCATGCTGCCGGGCATGTATCCGCAGTCGGTCGCGGCTGATTCGGCCGGCAAGCCGAACATCGTGTTCATCATGGCCGACGAGTTGGGGTACTACGAACTGTCGTGCATGGGACACCCCTATCTGCGGACTCCGCACATCGACCGCATGGCGGCCGAGGGTTTGCGATTCACACAGGCTTTGGCCGGATCGTCGGTGTGCGCGCCAACGCGGTGTGTGTTGATGACCGGCAAACACAGCGGACACACGTCCGTGCGGTCGAATGGCGGCGGAACCCCACTGCGCGCTGGCGAAATGACAATCGCCTCGGTGTTGAAACAGGCCGGATACGCCACCGGGGGGTACGGCAAGTGGGGCTGTGGTGGACGCGGTTCGACGGGGGTGCCCGAACGGCATGGATTTGATGAGTTCATCGGATATTACGATCAGGTCCACGCCCACAGTTACTTTCCCGCCTACATCATTCGCAACAGTCGCGAACTGAAACTCCCCGGAAATCGTGGGGGACGCCAGGGAGATACTTATGCGCACTACACGATTTTCGACGCCGCCAAATCCTTCATTCGCCAGAACAGCAAACGTCCATTTTTCTGCTACCTGCCTGTCACGCCTCCACACGGCATGTTCGACATTCCGGACAGCGATCCGGCCTGGAAGCTCTACCGGGATCGGCCCTGGTCCGAGGATGCCAGGCGCTACGCCGCGATGATCTCCATGTTGGATCGCCAGGTGGGCGAAGTGTTCAAGCTGCTGCGAACACTTGGGATCGACCAGAACACGATCGTGTTTTTCTGTGGGGACAACGGAGGCAACGATTATTTTTCAGACGCTAAGCACACACGCGGTTTTCATGCGCCGAATGTCGATCCGCGGACACAAGTCGATTTTCGTGGTAAGAAAGGAACGCTGTACGAAGGAGGACTGCGGATACCGATGATCGTTCGCTGGCCGGCCAAGATCACAGCCCGCCGTGTCAGCGACTTGTTGTGGTACTTCCCCGACGTGATGCCCACTCTGGCGGAATTAGCTCAGGCCAAGGTGCCCGGCGACATCGACGGCATTTCGATTGTTCCGGAATTGCTGGGACCGGCGGTCGTCGGCCGCGAACAACGCCAACACAAGTACTTGTACTGGGAACTTGGCCGACAGACGGCTGTGCGGAACGGCCACTGGAAGGCCCTGCAAACGAACAAGAATCGCGGGTGGGAACTCTATGATTTGAGCCGCGACGTGAGTGAACGGAATGATGTGGCTGAAGCCCACGCCGACGTGGTCGCTCGCTTGACGGAATTTGCTCGCCAGGCGCACACCCCGGTTGTGGAAGGCACGTTTGCGGACCAGGCCGACCATCAGCGGGATCGCCAGGCCAAATGGGGAGATCGCAGCCCGCCGGCTGCTGGTCGCGTGCAGCACCTGCCCCGGAAAGGATTGATCTCCAATCAGAAATGGAAGGTCGTCCGCGCCAGCAGTGAGTCGAAATTCAATGGCAAACTGGCTGCCCGGGCCATCGACGGCAACCCGCGGACCATCTGGCACTCGCGCTGGCAGGGCGCGCTGGCCAAACCGCCTCACGAACTGGTGATCGATCTGGGCGGCACGCATACGATTCGTGGTTTTTGGTACCTGGCCCGGCAGGATGGGGGGTGGAATGGAGCGGTCGCCAAATGTGAATTCAGCGTCTCCGCTCAGCCCGATGGCTTCGGGGCACCGGTGGCCACGGCCACGTTGCGCAAGCTGAAACAACCCCAGGAAGTGCAGTGTGCACCCGTCTCGGGGCGGTTTGTTCGCTTTCGCGCGCTGTCCGAAGTCAACGGCGGTCCCTGGGCCTCTGTCGCCGAATTGGGCGTGGTCGGCAAGTAGCCGTTGTGATCAGGGTCCCATCCTGACCATGGGCGTTCTCTCATGGCTGTGGGCTGGGAGCCCGCCGGGTGCTACCGGCGGACTCCACGACACACGCACGCGCCGCGTATCGCGCCCACTGCTCAAACCTCTGACGCCTCAGCAGGAACAGGCCTGCAGAGAAGTGAACTGGTAGGTCGACAGAATCGGATCGTTCGACTGCAAGCTCTCGGCGGCTGAAACCGAATTCTGGACGCTCCATCCCGAGCTCAACAACGGAGTGATGTCATGGAAACGGTTGATCATCGGTTCTCCCAAGCGTGACATTTCGGCAAAGAACGACTGAGCTCCCGAGTTGTTGAGTCGATTGGATTCTTCGGTGATATGATCGATCCACAGCAGACTTCCTGAACATTGCAGGCTGCGCGCCTGTTGCAACAGACCTTGCAGCTGCTGCCGTGTCAGGTACATCGAAAGACCTTCGATGATGATCAATGAACGCTGGTGCGGTTCGAATCCGCAACGCAGCACTCTTTCGGACCAGTCGTCGTGCATCAAGTCGGCGACGACCGGGCGGAAGTGAGGATTGACAATCCCCAGTCTCTCGCACCGGCTCTGGCGATCCTTGGTGATCCACCTTCGGTCCAAGCCAAACCAAGGTTGATCGGGTGTCGCGTAACGCACGGGCTTGGAATCAAATCCCGCGGCCAGCACCAGCACCTGTTTGATCGCCGGGCTGTGTTCGTGGTAGCAGCGTTCGACGCTTTGGCTGCGGGCCTGAATCAGACTCGGCAATTCCGGCAGGATTTCACACATCCGTGTGGCAATCGCCGCTCCCTGCGACCCGGCCAATTGACGGGAAACCGCGTCGGGTCGCAGGCCGGCGATCATCAGCGCCGAACAAGCTCGATTCTGTTCATGCAGAGGTTTGGTCGGTTGCTTCGCGGCCATCGGAGGCTGAGCGTAGATGCCCACGACGTGCTCGGCTGTAGCCACCAGCAGTTCCTGCTGAAAAAACGCGACTTTGGTGGTGATCTCACACCGTCCCTTGACTCGCAATTGCTGACGCATCCGCTGGGCCTCACCCGGTTCGATGCGAACGACCGCTTCGAGCTCACCTGTTCCCATGGCCAGATGATTGACGGAGCCCGATTTCAGCCACATCTGCACGGGGAATCCCGGGCACGGATCGTGAACCCCGATCACGTACACTCCCGGGAGAACGGACATCGCGGCGATTCCCGATGCGTAGTCGGCCAGGATGTAGAACACAGATGCCTGGTGGGTTCCATTCTGGTTCAGCGCATTCGTGCGGAAGGGGGCTACCAGCCGTGTTTCTCGGTCGCTTACCGAATCGACGCGCGCACCCACGAAGTCGAACAGAGGGACGAGTTGACTCAAACGCTGGGTGAGCAGTTCGGGAGAACAATTGAGTTGGTGATGCGGCGTGTCCAGCGGGCTGACTTGCGGAGACAATTCTCGGAAGATCTCACATACGCTTGCTGTGGCACTCATCGCGGCTCCTCATCTGAATGTTGCGGGAAGTGGAATGGTGTGTTGGCCGAGAACGGTCCCCATCCGCGATACCGCATAGCGCACCGGTTCCGCCAACGAATTGTCCGGCCTGTCGTGCCGGGTGCTTCGCCCGCAACTACCCCTGATCCGCTGCGGTCTTTCAGAGTTTGTGGGCAAACCTCGAAGTTTGTTGTGATGCAACTCTCGAATTCACAACATGGGCTGGTTGTCCTGCTGCGCGGGGAGCAACGTTTGTAGGGCGGTTCGCGGTTTGGACAGCTCCCGCAGGCGAGCGACGAAAGCCCAGCCGTCGGTTCACAGCTGGACCGCGACCGTCGTTGGCCGTCACAGAGCGGTTGCGGGTTCAGTCGGTTTCGGGAATCGACCGTTGCGCTGCGCCGACGGGAGCCAAGCGGCAACCCAGAAGGGCCAGCGGCAGGTACAGGAGCAGATCGACCACCGTGAACCAGACGGGATGCGGGATGGACAACACGTTGAGGATGCCACCAATCAGAAACAACACGCCGACGATCGTCGCGCTTGTGTAACCACGCCGCCGCAGGATCAGGGCCGACAGAAATCCACCCAGGCCGCTGCCTCCGGCATGAGCGGCCAGCACGAACAAAAAGGCTCCGACAGGCAATCCTTGAATGAACTGGATCAGGGCCTGCTTGTCATCCCGTGTCAGACCCTCAGGCGGCGGATAGCACAGGCTGGACAGCGCTTCGATGAGCATGATGGCCAGTCCACCGCCTGCCAATCCCACGACGATGGCGATCAGTTGACGGCCCATGCTGAATCTCCTGCGGTGACCCACATCTGTCGGGACCTTGTGCAGAACAATCCCGGTCGTCAGTCCGGCGTTTGCCCTCTAGAGCTTTTGTTGGGCACCGGTGCCGAATGGGTTCTCTTCCGGTGTCAGCCGGTACCCCATACAGGCGGGAATCTGCTGGTCGCCGTCGAAGCCGAAGCGATCCCAGGTCAACTGAAATCGCCGAGTGATGTTCCGATCGAAAATGGCCGGTGCCATGAAGCTGCGGTTTCCTCCGCCGATCAGATTGAAGTGGATGTGGCTCTTGCTGGCCAGCTGGCGGTTCTCCGGCAGATACATGTGCGCGATGACGTCACCCCGTTTCACGCGCTGGCCGATGCGGACGCGAATGAACGGTTCGTAGAATCGATCATCCTCAGGATCGATAAATGGTTCGATGCTGTAGTGCATGTCCACGGGTTCGCCATCCATGGTGGCGAATCGCAGGCCGATGCCGTAGCGGCGGTTGGCAACGCGGCGTTTGAGCGCCGGCTCGTACATTTCGCGGAGTTTGAACGCGTAGTCGATCCGCGAAATCACACCGTCCGCCACGGCGTAGATGGCGGGAAAGGCCCGCGGTCGGCTGGCCGGCAACGGCCGCGTCAGCGACGTGAAGTAGACGTGTCCTCCGGTGTGAGGTTTCTGCGCCCGGCGTCCTTTGTACGGGTGGCCGGTACGGACCACATCCAGATCGACGAGAAACCGGTCGGATGGCTGTTTCATGAACGTGCGGATGTCCGGCAGACCATCCAACGCGCGCTGCCGGTCGCTTCCCGACAGCGTGACCGACCGCCTGTCCGCGGTCGACCGTTTCGCTTGGGAGCCTCGCGTCTGGCGTTGCGGGGCCCGCGACTGGCCGTCGGCGGGTGTCAGCGTCGCCAGCAGCAGCATGCCCGGTAGGACCAGCATTCGAAAGATTCTCGACATGGCAACTCCGATGTGGCGGGGATCGGTCGGCGATCATCGGGATGATCGGACGCGGGACGCTTGCCGGTCATTCTAGCGGAGGAGTGTCAACGGTGCACCGCTTTTGTGGCGGGCCAGTGCGCCAGCCCAGGTCGGGGACATCAATGTCCTCTGGGCTCCACGGGTGCCGCTACCAGCCGCGCGGAGACGGAGCGGATTGGCACTGCGTGCGAAATCTCGAGTTTTGCGTTATCGTCGGTACCGCTGGCGTGGTCGCGTTTGACACTGCCGCCGCCGGTACGTTCTTGGAATTGGCTCACATCAAACAGGTTGTCGACGATGACGAAAGCAAATTGGAAAACTCAATGCTACAACGTGATCCAGAGCCTGTTGTTCAACAACCCGCAGCGGGTGGTTCGGTACAACGTACGAGGCCAGGACGGGGCCTGGCACAACCGGGCTGAACAACCGGCTCCGGTGAGACGGTTGTTCGAAACCGAGGCGCCCGCGGAACGGAATTGCCTGCAGACGATTCAATTCGTGCACCACATGTTCGTGCCGCCGGGTGGCCGGCACGTGGAAGAACTCCATGTTCATCCCGATGCGGAGGAACTTGTTGTGGTGACCGAGGGACTGGGAACGGCATGTGTAGCTGGCCAGACACACGAGCTGCAGGCTGGAGACGTGGTGTATGTTCCGCCGGGCGCGGAGCACGAAATTCGCAACACGGGAGATGCGCTGCTGGGCGTGTTGTTCGTGAACGTGCCCACCGGCGAGGGCTTGTCCCGACTGGCGGCAGCGCGGGCGGGCGACTCCTGAAGGTCCACGCCGTCGGGGCAGACGAACCCGTACGCGCTGAGCGACGCGTGTCGCTTGCCGGTCGGTCCTTCAGTCGGCTCCCGACTGCGCGACGTCGACTGTCTTCATCGCGGGAACCGCGGCGGCCGCGGCCACGGCCTGCAGTACGCCCAGGACACCCAGTCCGGCGAAGAGGCCTATCCAGGTATGCAGACTGAACAGGAGTGCGTTACCGATCTCTCCGGGATCGGGTGACGGTTTGATGGTGAGCATTTGCGCAATGTCACCGCCACGTGCTCCCAGTCCGTAACCGGCGAGCAGCAGCAGCAGCAGCGAGCAAGTCCACACCAGTTTCTCCAGTATTGACGATCGGGGTGGAGTGTCCGTTGAATGGCGTCCCACGCCGCCCAGGCCACCGAACAGCGTCAGGATGCTCGCAGTGCCCAGAATGCCCAAGGCGACGTTGAGTCGGGGAACGAGTGGGTCGATTCCCGCTTGAACTTGTTGAGGTTTTGGTAACTGGTTCGCGTACGCGACGACGAGCAGGCTTTGACGTGCCGAGTTGACCGAGGCGGCTGCGATGACGGTTCCGACCAGCGCCAGAATTCCGGAAATCAGAAACAGGGTCTTGCCCCGGTTGATGAGCCCGCATTCGCGGCTCTGCATCACCAGGGCACAACTCGTCGCCGTGGAACCGATGACCAGCAACATGCCGGCATAAGCCGCGCGTTGCCACTTGATTCCCACGGTTTCGATCGGGCCGCCCGGTTCTACCGTCAGCAGCTTGGTCACGACTTCCACGATGGCCGTACCAAAAAACTGAAGTCCCACCATTCCGATGACGGTCATCAGTGGTCCAACGACAAGCAGAGTTCGTTTCATGAGCGCGTTCCGTCTCGAGTTTGGCTCAACGACTGCAGATGATTCCGATCGGTGAGAAACGCGGACACTCCGCGAGTGATCGAACAGGCGACACAAAGGAGTGAAAAGCCTACCACGAAACGTGGCTTGGAGCGAGTCAAGGGTTTCAGCTCAGTGCCGGGTTTGAAGGACTTGAATCTGTGTTTGTCGGGTTCAGTTTTCGCCGCGGATTGCCTGCCGCGCGATGTTCTCGTAAATCCGTAGCGCCTGCTGATATTCCTGCAGAGCCGCTGCGGGCAATACGTCGCGATTGCGGACGATGCTGTTGCGCAGCTGCTTGAGCAGAAAGTCGGTCTGTTGTTTGCGAGGACGCAGTGGCCGGTTGGGGACTGTGACATACCAGGGAGCGGTGTGCGCGAAACGCACGCGGCCTTGGGCGGTGTGCTGAACACTGCGGACGGCGATCCAGGAGGACGCCGCGATGGGAACGGTCACGTCGGCGCGCACGAGATGGCCGCCCGTGGATTCCCGCTGCGTTTTGCCATCCGGGCGGATGGTCCTCTGCACCCGTCCGTTGACCAGAACCTCGATGCGATCCAGCGGTCGATCGCTGACGGACTCGATCTGCAGTCGGTAGCGATCCGCTGAGTTGCCTGGTGAGTGAAATTCGTGACCGGGATGCCGAGCGTTCAGGGTGGCGAACAGCATGGGTCCGGTCGTAACAAAGCTGGTGCCCCGCCTCAATCCGTCGATCCACTCTTGGGCGGCGAACCGCTGGCCCAGGTGCACGTAGACCCGGCTGTAGCCCAAGGGGACCGGGTGGACGCCCGAGGCCGTGCCGGCCGTCGGTTGCAGTCGAAAGCCACAGTTGAGTAGTGCGTAATAGGTCTCAAAGCCAAAGTTCAGCCAGCCCCATTCGGTCATGCCGCCAGCGTCGGATTCGATCTTCATGTACTCGGCCGGTTGCACCTGGGACCGGCGAAAACCGAACTGCGTTCGCCAGACACTGTTGTTTGAGAGTTCGAACAAGTCGACTTTGGCCACGGGCACCAGCATCAGCGACCAGGGCCAACTGTGTTTGTCCAGGTCCAAAAGCGCCCCCTCGCGATGGGCCTGTTCGGCAATCTCCGCCACCGGCGGCATGCCGCGGCGAAACACCGTCTGATGATTGAGAATAAACACGGCACCCAACACGTGCCGTCGCTTTCCCACGGAAAACACCTCGTATTCGGTGTTGCGGGGAAACATGACGTGTGTGGGGTCGATGGGAATCACCGCGGCGCCGTGATCGCGCCGGGCACCGAAGGGCGACGGGCCTTGTCGCCGCAGCGGGGACGGCGCCAGTCCGGGCGCTTCGAAAGCGTTGGTGGTCCAAAACGTGACCGGAAAGGCCACGTTCAGATCCTCGGCCAGCATCACGTTGGGCAGCTCGGCGATCCGGCGATGGACGTGTGTTTCTCCCGAATACCACCCGCGTGAGGCCATGTTGATCCAGCGTCTCAGACGCAGCGTCAACTGCCGTGGCTCATCTTCGATCGTGACGCTGGTTTCCAGTGGCAGGTATTCCTTGCCACGCTCGACCGCCAGACGGTATGTCCCCGGAGGCAGGTCGATGCGAAACGGATGAGCGGACACGGTCGTGTGTTTTTCAACCGATCCAGGCATGGGCACCCACTGTTCGCGATAGGGCAGGGCTGATCCGTCAGCCGAGGCCGTTTCGACGAACAGCCATTGCCCGTCTGCCGTCTGGAGATACACCCGCGCGGGAATCGGTTTCCCAGTGACGGAGTCCAGAATACTGGCGGTGAATTCGGCTGCGGATAGCCGAGCGGAGTCTTGCAGCGGACTCAGTGCACAGGTCAGGTAGATGAGCGCGGAGGCCCAGCGCCACAGCGGAGGGTGTCCTGGTTCGTTCGGCTGGTTCACGTCATGTTTCCGGGATCGGGGTTCGGCCGCGGCCGGATACTATTCACGTGGTCTGTTCGGAGGACTGGGCCTGGTCTGTGCCGCGGGCCACAATCCAGTTGTACACCCAAGCGATGAGTGCTCCGCCGATCATGCCGTCGACAAGTCCCCAGATCAGTCCGATGACGCTGCCTCCCGGGCTGATCTCATATCCGCGGTAGACCAGACCGATCAATGTCGGTTCTGCTGTCGGCCCCTCGAAAGCCATGATCCACCACGTTCCCAGGAACAGTCCAATCCCCCAGACCAGGCCGGCAGTGAGAGACAGAGCTTTCACGTTCAGTTGCATGGGTGCGCTCCTCCAGTCGATTCGGATTGTGGACATTTCCCGATGTGGATCTGGGTCGAGCAACGCGCTGCTCGACCGACCGCTTCTGCCAACGCCCGCCGATGGTACCATCTTCCAGGATCAAAGTGACACAATTGGCCCGGATGTTTCCCATGGTGGAATCGGCGCCGGGGTGGTGAACCGGGCAGCCGCGGCCGCAGCGCGGATCGGAGACCGGCATCTGGCAGGGCACAGGATGCGTCAGGTCGGCGGCCGCTGGTTACAGCGGCAGAGCGTCGGCGGGTTGGACGTCGGCGGGTTGGTGTTGGGCCGTTCGCGAGCTCAGGTTCTGCAGCAACCGGCTGAAGTCGCCGGCGCAGTCGGACCAGGTACGAGCCGCATAGCTGGAAGTCGCTCGTTGCAGTTGCCCGGACAATCCCCGATCGATGGCGTTGGCCAGCGCCTGCGCATCGGACGCAGGCACGAGGATCGAGTGATCTGGATCGGCGATTTCCCGAATGCTGCCCACGTCGGTCGACACGAAGGGCGTCTGGCAGGCCAGGGATTCCCGCAGCACGTTGGGCAGCCCTTCCGATGCGCTGGAAAGGACCGTCAGGTCGGCCGCACGGTACCAGTCGGGGAGTTCCGCTTGGGCCACCGGACCGGCCAGATGTACGCAGTCATCCAATTTTCGCCGCTGGATGTCGCGTTGCAGTTGCGCGCGCAGCGGTCCGTCGCCCAGCAGGTACAGTGTCCAATCCGCGCGCTGGCGGCGCAATTGATCGCACGCCGCGATCAGCACATCCAGCCGTTTGACGGGCACCATGCGTCCGATCCAGGTCAGAATCCTGCGATCTGCCGGCAGGCCGAGCTTATGGCGTGAAGCCGCGGGATTTCCGGCACAGAATGTAAGGGGATCGACTCCCTGGTAGATCGTGTGAGCGTTGGCGGGCGGAACGCCCAATTCCATCACGCGTTGCCGCAGCCCGTCGCTGACCGTGACCACCGCGTTGGTGTTTTGCAGGACATGTTCGACGCGGCGGCGTCGCGTGGCGGACTGTGTCAGGACCAGCACATCCGAACCACCGATGATGACGGCCGAAGGGACTCCCACGCGTTCGGCGATGCGGAGCCCCAGTTCACCATCTGGATGTGCCCAGTAGCTGACAACGCAGTCGGGTGTGAATGTGGTCAGCAAGCGTCCGAGACGCCGGCGGACCGAAGCCCACATCATCCAGCCGTAATGATTACGCAGGCATCCCGGCGGATAGAAATAGACGGGGTGCTCGACCTGCAGGCGTTGTGTCTGGTCGGCCCACTGTTGTTGGTTGATCTGTCGGGCGGAGGCCGCGCGGATCGTGTGTGTCCAGGGCAACAGTCCCCAGACACGCACTTCGTGCTGCTGTGCCAGCGCTTGGCACAACTGCAGATTATAGGTTCCGGTCACCGGAAAGGCCGGATGCGGAAAACAGGTACTCAGAAACAGGATGCGCATGGCGTGCCTCGTTGATCCTCTTCAATCAGACGTTGCGTGGTTGATGCTGTCTGTGTTGTTTGAGTGCCAAGCATTCGCGGTACAGTGTTTCGTATTCGCGGATCATGGTGCGGATCGAGAACTGCCGTTCGACACGCTGTCGTCCCAGGTGGCCCATCGCGGGCCAGGCGTCGCGGCGGCTGCACAGGCTCACGATCGCCGCGGCCAGAGCCGCTGGATTGCTCGCCGGCACCAGGTGGCCCGTTTGATCCTCGACGACGATCTCCGGAGTGCCGCCCACGGCGGTTGCCAGGACCGGCAGTCCGACCGACATGGCCTCCAGCAGTGTCAACGAGATTCCCTCGGTCAGCGACGAGGACACGAAGAACCCGGAGCGGGCCAGCAGCGCTGGGACATCGTCTCGTTCACCAAGAAATTCGACATGGTCTGCGATCTGGAGTTCCCGGGTCAGTGCTTCCAGAGACTGACGTTCGCCTCCGTCCCCGATGATCCTCAGGCGAAACCGTGGAACGTCGCGGATGGCCAGCTTGATGGCGCGTAACAGTGTGGGGAAGTCCTTTTCCCTCGAGAGTCGCGCGACGGTAATGGCCGGTGCATCCACATCGGGTCCATGAAACGTGAATCGATCGACATCGATCCCGTTGTGAATCGCGATCGTCTTTTCGGCTGATCGCGGGTCTTCGTCACGGCACAGATTGGCGGCATCCTGCGACACGCCGACGACTCGGTCGGCAAATCGATTGGCGATGCGGAACTGGGTCCGCGCTTTCCATCCGGGTCCGCAGCCGCGACCGTGTTGCGAGTTGACGATCACGGGGACTTTTGCCCAGCGGGCGGCCGCGGCGGCGTAAAAGTGGGCATAGGTGTTGTGCGTGTGGACCACGTCGCACCTCTGTTCACGGAACAGATGCACCAGATGTCGCAGTCGAGCCAGGCGACCGGGGACGTGTGTCAAGGATGTCACTTGGCAACCCGCGGTTCGAATGTCGTCGGCGGGTGGGCCCAACTGATCGAGAGCCACAAACTGCGGAGCGAATTGTCTGTTGTCGTGCAGCCGGGAGAACTCGACGAGCAGCCGTTCCAGGCCGCCGGTCAGTAGGCACATACTCACGTGGCACACGCGGATTGGTCGCCGCTCGGTCTCACGAGTCGGACCGGCATCCCCGCCGACGGCAGTCAACGCTTCCGTTGTGGCGGCTGGTGCAGAGCCCTGTGATTGCGGAGGGTTGATTGTCATTTGTGTTGGCCCGAATCGGCAGCAGTTGGGGAAGGGGAACGTTGCAGCACTCGCCGCCAGTGCGCGCGCAGCGAACGCACCGCATCCATCACCGCGAATTTCAGACTGGGCCGACGTCGCACGGCCCATACCAGCTCCGCAGTCGAAGTCGATAGCTTGCGCTTGTGTTGGGATGTGTGGCCGAGGAAATCGTATGAGTCGAAACCACGACGCAAACATTCTTCGATGCACA
>Ga0315336_1002662_pt1 | contig 26445 bp, 6 predicted proteins | sample ASW5metaG_FD_204512 | JGI IMG/M metagenome (GOLD analysis project Ga0315336, IMG submission 204512) | Ammonia-oxidizing marine archaeal communities from Monterey Bay, California, United States - ASW #5 | ecosystem: Environmental > Aquatic > Marine > Intertidal zone | place: USA: California... | reverse complement strand
GCTGCTCGCCACGAATGGACAGCCGGACACGACTCGTCACGACGAAAGAGACCTCGGGTGCGGCGGCCAGCCACGCGCTGACTGTCTCGGGCGCGAGGTCGACCAGCTGCTCGAAGTTGTCGAGAACGACGATGATCTGGCCGCGGGTGCAGAGCGCCTGGCCGATCTGAGCCACGGAGTCCGTGCGCAGCAATGGGATCTGCAGGGACACGGACACGGCAGCGCAGATGCCCTGCGCATCCTTTACGGCCGCCAAATCCACGAAATGGACCTTGCCCGCGTACCGGGGAGCACTCAGCGCGTTGAGGGTCAGACGCGTCTTGCCCATGCCACCGAGTCCCGTCAGCACCAACAGTCGCGTGCCCGCCTCGAGATGCTCGCGGACCGCGGCGAGTTCGTCCTGGCGGCCCACAAATGCGTCGTAGAACTGCGGGATGGTGGTGTCGCCGACACCACTGTGCTCCACGTACACCAAAGTCGGCGAGCCCGACGCCGACGAAGTGCTGCCATCGCGCGCCTGTTCAACCAAGATGGCGAGCGGTGGACAGGTCGCCTGGGCATCCACCAGCGCCGCCAGCACGCGACCGAGCTCCTCGGCGGTTGGCCAGCGCCGCTCCGGATCCACGCACAGACACCGTTCGAGCACGCGTCCGAGGCCCGGAACATGGGACTCGACAGGCGCGAGAAAGTCGGCGTGAGCGAGCATCTCGTCGGCACGCGCGACGGTGAGCATCGCGTTCTCTCCCTTCCCGAAGGGACGCCGTCCAGTGGCCAGGAAGTAGAGCACGCAGCCGAGCGCGAACAGATCGGCGCGGTGATCTTCTGCCCCATTGTATTGTTCGAGGGGCATGAATGCTGGCGTCCCTGCCGGCGTGGACGCACCGCCCATAGCCACCCTGGCGATGCCCAGATCCACGAGCTTCACGACCCCGTGGCGGTCGATCAGGATGTTGGTGGGTTTGACGTCCCGATGCACCAGCCCGGCAAGCGCACCTTGCGTCTTGAGCGAATGCAGCGCATGGAGCGCGGCAGCCACCTGACAGCCGACCTCGACAATCGCCCGCCCGGGCAGCTTTCCCGAGCTTCGGCACAAGTCGTCCAGGTTGGGGCCGTCGACGTGCTCCATGGCGACATACCAGCGCCCATCGGACTGTCCGAGTTCGTAGGTTCCGGCAATATTCGGGTGTGACAACATGCCCCCGAGTCGCGCTTCTCTCGCCAGATCCGAGCTGAGGGCCTCCTCCGATGGACCCGCGATCAACAGCTTCAGGGCGACAAGACGCCGGAAGCCCTGAGGCCCCTCCAGCTCCGCCAGCCAGACTTCTCCCATGCCGCCACGGCCGAGCAGGCGCTCCAATCGATACCGGGCAATTCGGGTTCCCGAACGAGCAACGCGCATTCGAAACGGTAACACTGATCCCGGAGGGAGAGCGTGGACGCGATGCCGTTTCCAGAACACCTGCGCGGCGGGCGATTCACCTTGGTGTCGCTGCTCGGCGAGGGGGGCATGGGCAGCGTGTACCGCGCCTACGACCACGAGCTCGAGGTGTGGCGAGCCGTCAAACTCCTGGCCCCGAAATTCGCCAGCAACAAACAGGCCCGTCAGCGATTCACCACCGAGGCCCGCACGATGGCGGCCCTGGAGCACGCCCACGTGGTTCGTGTCTACGATGTAGGCGTCGAAGGAAAATTCCCCTACATCGTCATGGAGCTGGCCGAAGGCGGCTGTCCGGCCAACTGGCTGCAGACCCACGGGCCGATGCCATCACAGATGGCTGTGACCATCGCCATTCAGGTGTGTCGGGGCCTGCACGAGGCCCACGGGCGCGGCATCATCCACCGCGACGTCAAGCCGCACAATGTGCTCGTCGATGGCGACGGTCAGTGCAAGGTCACCGACTTCGGGATCGCCCGCGTTGTCCAGGAGAATATGCAGGGCATGACCATGACGGGATCGGTCATGGGCACCATGGGCTTCATGGCGCCCGAGCAGCGCAGCAACACCAAAGCGGCCGACCACCGCGCCGACATCTACGCCGTCGGCGCCACCCTGTTCACCCTGCTCACCGCCACCGTGACCACCGAGCTCCACAACGCCGCCCTCGACCCCGAGATTCTCGCCGGCATTCCCGAACCGCTGCTCGACCCCATTCGCCAAGCAACAGCCTACAAACCCGTGAATCGCTACGAGAGCATCTTGGCCTTCGGACGGGCGCTCACCCTGGCGCAGATCGATCTGCCCACCGATCCTGGCGAGACGCCCTCTCTCATCGTGCCCCTGAAGTCGGCCCCCATTCCCCAACGCGCCGCCCCGGTGCGCGACCACACCTTCGAGGCGACGCCACCCTCCGCCCCAGTGCCCGATACGGGGACCGTGAACCCGACGCTGCGAGGCTGGAAGAACCTTCCAGGCGGCAAGGCCCTTGCCTATTCGACCACCGACCATGGGCCGCAGTCGGCGTCGGAGCCCCCCAAGCAACCCGCCCCGAAGCCCGAGGCCGTCCCCACCGAGGTACGCAAACCAACGCTGCCCCTGGTCGCAGTGGATGTCGAGGCCGGTGAGGCCGCGTGGCTGGTCATCCACAAGGTCTGCGAACCCAAGCGCCTGCACGGCGGCGGCCGGCCGATGCACGGGATCATGGCCATCGAACACCACCTGGGAATCCGCTCCTTCGGACGGGCGATGGCCTTGGCGGCGGAACAGCGCGGATTGCACCCAGATCGCGTGAAGACCCGTATGGACACCGAACGCGGGTCCGGATGGGTGACCGCGGATTCGATCGCCGAGATGACGGGTGCCCTCGACGTGCACGACGACGAGTGCTCCACGTGCACAGCCCGCATGCACGGCGGGTCCTATGGCTGTTTCCTGCGGCTGCCCTACCCCATCCCGGAACGCGCAGAGGCGTGGTTGATGGAGCGCCTCCAGGTATCGGGGCAGATTGGCGGCGATCTATGCCTGGATATGGTGTCGTCGAACGGACTGAATGGACGCCCCATCGCCGCGCTCCGCGCAAAGGGTGGCTTCGAGGCCGCAACGCCCGTGACAAAGATTCTCAAGCGCGGCTGGATGATGAACTCGAAGGTCAGCTCGGATCAGGTCTTTCACGCACTGATGATGGCGGACCTCAACTTCCTCGTGCCGTTCAACTGCCTCGCCGTGGCCGCGTGGTTCGGAGTCGTCGAGGTCGACGGCGTGGCTCCGGACGAGGTCACCGAAGCCGGGCTCGCGCAAGTGGCCAAGCTCTCGACATTCGAAGAGCGGATGCAGCGAACCCGCGTCCGACTCGGCTCGCGGACCTCGGATCCGGCGATCCAGAACATGCAGCACATCCTGCTGTCGCTGTACCTGGCCTGGGCCCACGACGTGAAACTGTTGGCAGAACCGTGAACGGAATCAATCCGCCGGGTAGATGTCGACTTCGAAGATCATGGGCGGGCCCTCTTCGAAGACGATGACCAGGTCGGTGACGCCCGGCTTCTTGCCGACGAGACGCACCAACTTCGCGTTGTCGGTCTGCTCGAGGAGGGCGATTGAGGTGTCGGAAACAGAGGCGGCCACGGGAACGTCCGGGAGCTCCAGCTCCTTGCTCCCACCGGCGGTAAGCTCGAAGACGTCAGCGCGTCGCTTCGGGATGGCCTCCGCTTCCTCGACGCGCACGCTGTAGCTGAACACCTTGTCTCCGACTTTGGCAGTGAGCTGGGTTTCTCCCTTTGTCAGCCCGATGATCTGCGTGAGCGCTCCCCGCAGCGACTTCACTGTGGCGACGTCAGGGTCGTCCAACAGGACCTCAGAGGGCAGGCCCGGGAACTCGAGGGCAATGCTCTTGCCCACCGAAGTATTTATCCAATCTACCTTTTCCACCTCGTCTGCAGGACCCGAACATCCCGGCTGCAGACGCTCACACCGGATGTAGTCATCGGCGAGCAGACGCTCCTTGGTGACCTGGCCGACCACCAGGTCGGGGCGGGTGTAGAAGCCCTTCGTCACGTAGTCCGGCGGCATCTCGACGGCGTAGATGTGCTCGTCGCCGAGGGTTGTACCGGCCGGGATCTCCGCGGCAGCGACGATGACCATCACCGTTTCGGGGTCTTCGACCGTCCGCAGTGAAGCGGGGAGCATGTCCGGCCGAAGCGTTGGAATGATGCCCAATATTACAACCGCGGCTGTGACGGCGGCGACGGACCCAGTGTGGATGTACCAGGACATTGCAGAACTCCCTGTCTGTGATGGCGCCTGGACCGCTGCGGCCCAGGCGTCGTCGAAGCCGTCCCGAAGGGCGAAGTCCTCGACGTGTTCGAAGACGTCGTCTTCGGCTTGTCGGAGCTGGGCCGCGAACGCCCGACACTCGCCACAAATGGCGAGGTGAGCAACGGACTCGCGCTCGTGGGCGGGTAGATCGACCAAGCGATCGCGCGTTTCTTCGCAGCTCATCGTGCCTCCTCGATGGCGTCGCGGAGGGTCTGCCGGGCCCGGTGGAGGAGCACGCGCGCCGTCGACGGCGAAATATCCAGGGTCTTGGCCGCTTCCACTGCAGAGAGGCCGTTCAGGGCGCAAAGGTGCATGACCTCCCGCTGCCGCTCCGTCAGATCTCGAAAGGCGGACACGGCGCGAAACGCAGCCCGGCGACGGTCGAGGTCGTGCTCGGCGGACCGAGCGCTCGATGGGAGGGCGTCACTCAGCTTGAGATGGTCGTGCCGATTATCGCGATTATACACCTTATTACAACAATTTCGGACGATCGATCGCAGCCAGGGACCAAAGGGTCTGGACAGGTCGTAGGACCCAATCGACTGGACCAAGCGGATCAGTGCATCCTGGCAAGCATCCTCGGCGAGCGCGACGTTGCCGAGCTGGTACACAGACCAACGACGCATCTGTGGCCACCACTCGCGCGCCACCGCCTCCAATGCGGCCCGATCGCCGGCCACGGCACGCGCCAGGTCGTCGTTTCGGGTCTGGGTTCGGGCAAAGTTGGCAGCCATCACCCCTCGGTATCCGGAGAGGTCAGAAAACGTTTACAAAGAGGGTCGGCAAAAGCAGTATCAACGTTGCGATCGGCTCTTGCTTCGACGCAAGATGTCGATGTGTACCTTGGGGCTAAAATGCAACGGGCTGCGTTCTTCGCCGCGCTTCTGACCTCGGCGCAGGCCGGAGCCGCCACAATCACGGTTCCCGGCGACTACGGCACGATTCAGGGGGCCTACGACGCGGCCTCCGACGGAGACGTCGTTCTCGTCGCTAGCGGGTCCTATATGGAGGACCTGGACTTCGACGATGCGAAGACGGTCACGATTCGCGGCATGGGGATCGGAAACTCCACGTTGGAGGCCGCTTGTGGCGGGAGTGTACCCGGCGCTGTGAGCGTGATGGCGGGAACGGTGAGCTTCGAGGGATTCACCATCGACGGGTATTTGTGTACGCGCGCGGCATACGTGAAAGACGCCAATTTGACGCTGATCGATGTGAGGGGCATCTGGACAGCAACAGAGGTCGGCGTCGGCGACATCGGCGGAAGTGTGTACGCCGACAACGCAAACCTCACACTCCTGGCTGGGCGCTTCGACTCCACGCCCTGGGGCCTCGGGTACGGAGACGTCGACGTCGGCGGGCACGTCTACCTCGACAACGGATCCGTCCTGTACGCGAGCGACTGGGAGTTCTCCAACGGGTGGGTCGAGGGGAGCACCGGCGGCGGCGCGCTGTACGTCGGCGCCGGAAGCACTGCGACCATCGAGGACTCGCTCTTCGACAACAATTCCGCTCCTCACGCGGGCGCTATCGCGGTGTGGGGCGTCGTGACGTTGGACAACACTGTCCTGTCGGACAACTACGCCGATGACTTTTTCGGTTCGGGTGGTGCGATCGCCAGCAACGGCGCCGCAGGCGAAGTCATCAACGTCATCAACGGGACCACGTTCTCCCAGAACTGGGCCGACTATCAGGGCGGCGCGATCTACGCAGATGGCGCGACCCAGGTGAATATCTCGGACTCGTTCTTCAACGACAACGAGGCGGACTCGGACAACGGCGGCGCCCTCGAGCTCGACGGGAGCGGCGGTCTCACCCTCGATGTCCAGCGGACCACCTTCACTGAGAACATTGCGCAGGACCGGGGCGGCGCCATCTCGTTCACGAATCTACAGCCGTTGTCCAGCTACATCATCCGCAGCAACTTGTTTTGCTCCAACGACGCGAACGACGGCGGCGGCGCCCTCTACCTGCACCAGGGAACGGGCGCACCCGCCAACAACATCGTCCACAACAACCTGTTCATCGAGAACTACGCCGGCGACGACGGCGGCGGCATCTGGGCTCACACCGGCGTCTCCATCATCAACAACCACTTCCTCGGTGGCTACGCCAAGACCGGGAGCGCCATCTACGCGTCGTCCGGCGCTTCTATCGTCACCAACAACATCATCGCGTGGGGCAACAAGCTCGACATCGTCACCGGCGCCCTCTACGACACGTCCGGCATTGGAAACTACCTTCCGACCATCACCTACAACGACTTCTGGCTGAACGACAGCTACGACTCGAACGTGAGCATGGGCGCCGGAAATCGCTTCGTAGATCCAGGGCTGGTCAGCTACTCCGAAGACGACGACTGCAGCAACGACGACTACTCGCTCACAGAAGCCAGCTCGTTGATCGACAAGGGCGACGTCGCGATCCTCGATTGGGACGACACCACCTCGGATATCGGAGCCACGGGTGGACTGTGGCCCCGCAACAAAGACGAGGACAAGGACGGCGACCCCTATGTGACGGACTGCGATGATTCCGACAGCAGCATCTCCAGCCTTGCGGTCGATACCACCGTAGGCGACGGCATCGACGCCAACTGCGACGGGCGCGACACGGTCGCCAGCGCCTACTCCAATGCGCCGGACGGAACGTCCATCACGGTCCTCCTCGGGACCTACAAGGAACAGTTTTCCTTTACTGGATCCAAGCAGATCTACCTGTTTGGTGCCGGCTCGAACAAGACCTACTTCGAGCAGTTGGTGTGCACCCATCCCGGAGTGATCCAGGTCACCGGAGCCAACGCGGTCCTCGGCGTGCAAGACGCCGCTATCGACGGCACGGCGTGCACCCGAGCTGCCGCTGTTCTCGGGGGCGGCACCCTGGGCCTGGACAACATCGCAGTGCCCGGCTCGACGTCGAGGATCCCTGTGGCGGGCAACTACTACGGCGGTTCCGCCTACGTCGTCGGCAATCTCCAGCTCGACAACAGCAACTGGACCCACGTCCCCGGAGGCAGTCCAACCCGCGCCGGACACGTGTACCAGGAAGCGGGCACATTCCTTTGCGACACCGCCTCGCTCGAGAACGCGACTGCTACTGAATTCGGTGGTGCACTCCACCTGGCGGCAGCAGCGGCAGCGGACCTGACCTACTGCACGATCCAGAACAACAGCGCTGTCAACGGCGCCGGCATCTACGCCTCGACAACGGCCACCGTCGCGGCGACTCTCACCTACTTCCAGTCCAACGTCGCAACAGGTCTGGGCGGGGCGATCTACGGCCACCTCGACAACAACGTCACCTTGCAGGCCGACACCTTCACGGCCAACATTGCCACCGATGGTGGCGGCTTGTACCTGATCGGGCCGCCGTCGCTCACGGTGTACGACAGCTTCTTCCTGACCAACATCGCCAACGACGGTAGCGGCGGCGGCATCCGCGTGACGGGCCTGTCGGGCGGGGACACCTACGACATCCACAACAACGGCTTCTGTACGAACGGAGCGACGAGACGTGGCGGCGCCATCGCCTTGGCAGGCGCCGCGGCGGTCACCGGCGCGACCGACTTCTACAACAACATCGTGGTCGAGAACATCGCGACCGACGGCGGCGCCGTGCACTTGAACACGGTGCCGATGAACGCCACGAACAACCACTTCCTCGCCAACGGTGCCGACGATGGCTCGGCCGCCTACGTCGCCGCCGGCGGTGATCTGACCTCGGTCAACAACCTCTTCGCTTGGGGCAATGCCACTGACGCCGCGGCTGCCGCGATCTACGAGGTGACGCCGGGGCTGGTCTCGACCCAGGAAAACGGCGCCTTCTACCTCAACGACACGACCGACGCGAACTTCGCGCTGACGGCGTCGAATGTGACCGCGGAAGACCCCCTTCTCATCAGCTACAGCGAGGACGCCAACTGCTTCAACGACAACTTCCAGCAGGGACCGGGCAGCCCGCTCATCGACGCTGGCCAGATCGATCTGGGCAACCTCGACCCCGACGGGAGCATCGCCGACATCGGCGCCTACGGTGGCGTGAGTACCTGGCCGCGCGACATGGACGGCGACGGGGACTACCACACGACGGACTGCGACGACAACGACGCGACGATCTACACCGGCGCCCCTGATCTTCTGGTCGGAGACGGCATCGACAAGAACTGTGACGGCGCCGACACGGTCGCGTCGTCGATGTCCACGGCATCGGATGGAGACACCATCGTCGTGACCGCCGGCGTACACGCCACCAGCGCTGTGGAGTCGACGGGCAGGTCGCTGACCATCCAGGGAGCGGGACGGGGTCTGACCACTCTCAGCGCCACGAACTGCGACAGCTACGCGATGATCATGGCGACCAATGCGTCGACCCTGACGATCCAGGGCGTCACCCTCGACGGCGGCTGCACGCGAATCGCCTACGCCAACGACCAAAGCACCCTCGACTTCTCCGACGTGGCTTCAATCGCGTCGAGCGCGGCCATTTCGGTGCCGCTGGGCGGCGACGAGAACTCGGGTGGCTCGATCTACACCATCGATTCGACCGTGCTCCTCGACGACGGCGAGTTCCTGCACACCCCCACAGGTGTGGGCAACGGCGGGCACATCTTCGCCTACTCCAACAACGACCTCGGCCTCATCATCACGGACTTCGAGCTCTCGAACGGGGAGGCCGGCACCGGCGCCGACGGCGGAGCCATCTACGTTCGCGACGCCTCGGCCGCCGACGGATTCGCCAACTCGATGTTCCAGGTCACCGACTCGACGTTCAGGACCAACACGGCCGTCGACGGGGGCGCGATCTTTGTTCGGGACAACGTCGACACAACGATTGAAGGCACCGAGTTCTACGACAACACCGCGGAGAGCGGCGGCGCGTTCAAACAACAGACGGCTGGCGTCGTCACCATCACCGACGGCATCTTCGAGGGGAACTCCGCCGTGACGGGTGCCGGCGAAGGTGGAGCGGTCCACCTCACGAGCGTCGACAGCTACCAGATCCACGGCGGCGTCTTCTGCACCAATGACGGCGTGGATGGCGGCGCCCTCTTCGTCGACGGAGGGACCCCCTCTCCGGCGACCGTGACCAATACGCTGTTCGTCGAAAACACGGGCAGCGACGATGGCGGTGCCCTGTGGGTCGGCACCAACGTGTCTGCGACCAACAACCACATCATCGGAAACGAAGACGGGCCCGATCAACAGGGATCGGCCGTGTATTGCGCCGTCGGCGGTTCCGGGACGCTGGTCAACAACCTCATCGCCTGGAACAGCGCTTTCAACAATGCCGTGCACGACGCCGACCTTCTCTGTTTCAGCTCGGTGGAGTACAACCTGTTCTCTACAAACACGGCGACAAACGCCAACTTTGCCCTCTCGGGCACCAACATCACCAACAGCGGCCCCCGCCTGGTCAACTACACCCAGGACGGCGATTGCGACAACGACAACCTGCAGCCCGACCTCGGAAGCGCCCTCGTAGACGCCGGGGATCCGAGCATCTTCGATCCCGACGGCGGCCGCTCCGACATCGGCGCCTATGGCGGATCCAACTCACTGCCGCGCGATCTCGACCAGGACGGCTTCACCGACGACGTGGACTGCGATGACTCCGACCCGACCGTGTTCCCCAGCGCCCCCGAAGTGGTGGGCGACGGTGTGGACCAGAGCTGCGACGGCAACGACGACTGCTATGGCGACGACGACAACGACAACTACGGCGAGTCCGGCGACATCATCACCGGCGTGGGTCTGAACTGCGACGCCCAACCCGGCCTGAGCAGCAACGACCAGGACTGCAACGACAACAATCCGTCGATCAACCCCCTCGCTGCCGAGGGCATCGCCGATGGCACGGACTCGAACTGCGACGGTCTCGAGGCCTGCAGAGACAACCAGGACGGAGACCTGTACGCCGGGAATATGGGCCTCCAGCTCGTCGCCGACCTCACCTGCCTGGGGAACCCCACCGACTACGGCGCCGTTGCCAACGACTGCAACGACAGCGACGCGACGGTCTACCCCGGCGCGCCCGAGCTCGTCGGGAACGGCGTAGACGAGAACTGCGACACGGTCGATTCCTGCTACCTCGACTTCGACAACGACGAATACGGCAGCGGCATCGTCATCGACGGCCTGACGCTCAACTGCGTCGCCGACGCCAACCGCTCCAACAACTCCAACGACTGCGCCGACAACAACGCGGCCATCAATCCCGGGGTCGCCGAGATCGCCGTCAACGGCACAGACGAGAACTGCGATGGTTTGGAGCTCTGCTACGACGATGCCGACAGCGATGGCGCCCCGGGCCCCACGCTGGTCGCCGTGGCCGACCTGACCTGCTCGGCACCCTACGGAAACGCAACCACGGACTGCAACGACGACGATGCCGGCGTTCATCCGGGCGCCGCTGAAATCCCGGTCAACGGTGTGGACGACAACTGCGACACCTTCGAGATCTGCTACGAGGACCTCGATGGCGACGGGTACGGCACGGCGATCCAGATCCCCAGCGCCGACCTCGACTGCGTAGACCCCGGAGAGTCGAGCAACACCAACGAGTCCTGTCCCGGATTCAACGACGCCCTCGACGGCGATGGTGACAGCGTTCCCGACGGATGTGACATCTGTCCCGGCGGCGACGACTCAATAGATTCGGACGGCGACAGCGTCCCCGACTTCTGCGACGCCTGCGAGGGCTTCAGCGACGCGGCGGACTCCGACGTCGACACCGTTCCCGACGGGTGCGACGCCTGTCCGGGCGAGGACGACACCATCGACACCGACGGCGACAGCGTTCCCGACGGATGCGACATCTGTCCCGGATTCGACGATGCGGCGGACTCCGACGGCGACGGGATCCCCAACGGCTGTGACTCCTGTGTCGGGGGCTCGGACACCGACGGAGATGGCGTGCAGGACCCCTGCGACGTCTGTCCTGGATTCAACGACAACCTCGATGCCGACACCGACGGCGTGCCCGACGGGTGCGACGCCTGTCCCGGATTCGACGACAGCCTCGACGCCGACGGAGATGCGGTTCCAGACGCTTGTGACCAGTGTGCTGGCTTCGACGACAACGCCGATGCCGACGGTGACTCGGTGGCCGACGGCTGTGACCTGTGTCCGGGCGGAGACGACAACGCCGACGCCGATGGGGACTCCGTCGCAGACTTCTGCGACGCCTGCCCCGGATTCGACGACGCGCTGGACGTGGACCTGGACTCGGTTCCGGACGGATGCGATGTCTGCGCCGGCGGAGACGACAACATCGACACCGACGCCGACACCGTTCCGAACTTCTGCGACATCTGTCCCGGATTCGACGATGGCATCGACACCGACACCGACACCGTCCCCGATGGCTGTGACGTCTGTCCCGGATTCGACGACACCGCCGATGCGGACTCCGACACCGTCCCCGATGGGTGCGACATCTGCGGTCTGGGAGACGACAAACTCGACGCCGACTTCGATACCGTTCCCGATGCCTGTGACGTGTGCGCCGGCTTCGATGACAACCTGGACGACGACTCCGACGCCGTACCAGACGGATGCGACATCTGCCCCGGATTCGACGATGGCCTCGACGCCGATCTGGACACGGTGCCAGACGGATGCGACATCTGTGCGGGCTCCGACGACAATCTCGACAACGACAGCGACACCGTGCCAGACGGATGCGATATCTGTCCGGGATTCAACGACTTCGCCGACGGTGATGGCGACGGCGTGCCGAATGGATGCGACATCTGCCAGGGATTCGACGACGACCTCGACGACGATGGCGACGGCGTACCCGACGGGTGCGACATCTGTCCGGGATCCGACGACACGGCCGATACCGACCTCGATGGCGTTCCCAACGGGTGTGACGCTTGCCCAGGGTTCGACGACGCGTTGGATGCCGACCTCGACACCGTGCCGGACGGATGCGACATCTGCCCGGGCAGCAACGACCTGGCGGATGCCGACTCCGACGCCGTGCCCGATGGGTGCGACATCTGTCCCGGTTTCGACGACAACCTCGATGCCGATGGCGACGGCGTACCCGACGGGTGCGATGTCTGTGCTGGATTCGACGACACTCTCGATGCCGACTCCGACAGTGTTCCCGACGGCTGTGATGTGTGCGCCGGATTCGACGACACGGTGGACGCCGACGGCGACCTGGTTCCAGACGGATGCGACGTCTGCGCCGGATTCGACGACGGCCTGGACGCCGACTCCGACAGTGTTCCGGACGGCTGTGATGTGTGCGCCGGATTCAACGACGCCGCCGACTCCGATTCCGACGGCGTTCCGGACGGATGCGACATCTGCGCCGGTTTCGACGACGCGTTGGACGGCGATGTCGACGGTGTTCCGGACGGATGCGACATCTGTCCGGGCTTCGACGACACCGCCGATGCCGACTCCGACGGCGTGCCCAATGGCTGCGACCAGTGCGCTGGATTCGACGACGATCTAGATGCGGACGTCGACGGCGTCCCGGACGACTGTGATCTGTGCCCCGGCGAGGACGACACCCTCGACGCCGATACCGATGGCGTGCCGGACGGCTGTGATATCTGCGCGGGCGGCGACGACACCATCGACGGCGATACCGATGGCGTGCCCGACTTCTGCGACTTGTGTCTCGGGTCCGACGACAGCATCGACGGCGACGGCGACAGCGTTCCGGACGGATGCGACGTGTGTGTGGGCTTCAACGATCTGGCCGACTCCGACGGAGACACCGTGCCCGATGGCTGCGACATCTGCGCGGGCAACGACGACAACGTCGACTCCGACAGCGACACCGTTCCAGACGGATGCGACATCTGCCCCGGCTTCATCGACTTCTTCGATTCCGACAGCGACGGCGTACCCAACGGGTGCGACATCTGCCCCAATGGAGACGACACCCTCGACGCCGATGCTGACGGAACGCCCGACTTCTGCGATCTGTGCCCCGGCGCCGACGACACCCTCGATGGCGACACGGACGGCGTGCCCGACGGGTGCGACATCTGTCCCGGATTCAACGACGCCGCCGACGGCGATTCCGACGGCGTGCCCAACGGATGCGAGGCCTGTCCCGGATTCGACGATGCCCTGGACGCCGACGGAGACAGCGTGCCGGACGGCTGCGACATCTGCCCGGGTGGAGACGACAACGAGGACTCCGACGGCGACGGGATCCCGAACTTCTGCGACGCGTGCTCCTCTCCCTTCGACACCGACGGAGACGGCTTCGCGGACGACTGCGACATCTGCCCCGGATTCAACGACAACATCGACGGTGACGGCGACGGCGTACCCAACGGGTGTGACATCTGCCTCGGCGGAGACGACAGCCTCGACGCCGACTTTGACAGCGTACCGGACTTCTGCGACCTGTGCCCGGGCGGAAACGACGCCAGCGACGCCGACAGTGACGGCGTGCCCGACGCCTGCGACATCTGTCCCGCCGGAGACGACAACGACGATGCCGACGCCGACGGTGTGCCCGACGCCTGCGACATCTGCTCGGCCGGTGACGACAACGACGATGCCGACTCCGACGGCGTACCCGACGCCTGCGACATCTGCCCGGCTGGAGACGACAACGAAGACGTAGACGCCGACACGATTCCCGACGCCTGCGACGTCTGCCCGGGTGGAGACGACCGCCTCGACGCCGATCTCGACACGGTGCCCGACGCCTGCGACGTCTGCCTGGCGGGAGACGACAACGTCGACACCGACGTCGACGGGACCGCCGATGCCTGTGACCTGTGCGCCGGCGAAGACGACACCCTCGACGCGGACACCGACGGCGTGCCCGACGGCTGCGACATCTGTCCCGGCGGAAACGACAACAGCGACAGCGACAGCGACGGCGTTCCGAACTTCTGCGACATCTGTCCCGCTGGAGACGACAACGTCGACGGCGACACCGACGGCGTGCCCGATGCCTGCGACATCTGCCTCGGTGGAAACGACGGCCTCGACACCGACACAGATGGTGTACCGAACTTCTGCGACATCTGTGCCGGCGGAGACGACAACGTCGACATCGACTTCGATTCGGTCCCCGACTTCTGCGACATCTGTCCCGGCGGAGACGACAACGTCGACTCCGATGTCGATTCGGTCCCCGACTTCTGCGACATCTGCCCCGGCGGAAACGACCTGCTCGACAGCGACAGCGACGGCGTGCCCAACACCTGCGACATCTGCCCGGGTGGAGACGACACTGTCGACACAGATTCAGACGGCGTACCCGACTTCTGCGACATCTGCGCGGGCGGAGACGACGGGACGGACGCCGATACGGACGGCGTGCCCAACTTCTGCGACGTCTGTCCTGGGTTCAACGACGCCGACGACAACGATTCCGACGGCGCGCCCGATGGCTGCGATGTCTGTCCCGGATTCGACGACTTCGATGACGCCGACGGCGACGGAACCGCGAACGGCTGCGACCTCTGCCCGGGAGCCGATGACACTGCGGACGCCGACGCCGATGGGGTCCCCGACGGCTGCGACCTCTGCGCTGGATTCGACGACAACGCGGATATCGACTCCGACACCGTTCCGGATGGATGCGACATCTGCCAGGGATTCAACGACAACGCCGACATCGACTTCGACACCATCCCGGACGGATGCGACATCTGCCAGGGATTCGATGATCTGCTCGACAGTGACGGCGACAGCGCCCCGGACGGATGCGACATCTGTCCCGGCGGAGACGACACCCTCGACGGCGACAGCGACACGGTCCCCGATGCGTGCGACATCTGCCCCGGCTCCGACGACAACGCCGATATCGACTCCGACACCGTCCCCGACGGCTGCGATGCCTGTCCCGGATTCGACGATTACGTCGATACCGACTCCGACACCGTTGCCGATGGCTGCGACGAGTGCGCCGGAGCTGACGATCTCCTCGACGGCGATGCCGATGGGGTCCCGAACGGATGTGACGCGTGTCCCGGCTTCGACGACAGCGTCGACGACGACGGCGATGGGCTCGCCAACGGCTGCGATCTCTGCCCTGGCTTCGACGACAACGACGACGACGACGGAGACACGGTGGCCGACGGTTGCGACGCCTGTCCGGGTGCGGACGACTTCCTCGACGGTGACGGCGACACGGTGGCTGACGGCTGCGACACCTGCGCCGGGTTCGACGATCTCCTCGACGACGACGCTGACGGAACGCCAGACGGGTGCGACCCCTGCGTAGGACCTCAGGTGGATACCGACCTCGACGGCGTGGAAGACGCCTGCGATCAATGCCCGGGGGCCGACGACAACGTCGACGCCGACTCCGATGGCGTGGCCGATGGATGCGATGCCTGTCCGGGAGCAGACGACTCACTGGACGACGACTTCGATACGGTGCCGAACGGGTGCGACATCTGTCCCGGTGGAGATGACACCGTCGACGAGGACTTCGATGGCGTACCCAACGGCTGTGACCTCTGCCCCACAGGAAACGACTCCGAAGACGCGGATCTCGACGGCGTGCCCGACGCCTGCGACGTCTGCGCGGGCGACGATACCCTCGATGCAGACCTGGATGGAACGCCCGATGCCTGCGACCTGTGCCCCGGATTCGACGACAGCCTGGACGTCGACGGAGACGGAATCCCCAACGGATGCGACGACTGCTCAGACCCCCTGGACAGTGACTATGACGGCTTCGCCGACGACTGCGACCAATGCCCCGGATTCGACGACAACGTCGACGGCGACTACGACAGCGTGCCCGACGGCTGTGATGTCTGTCCCGGATTCAACGATCTGGCCGACGCCGACGCCGACAGCATCGCCGATGGCTGCGATGCCTGCCCCGGATTCGACGACCTGACCGATGCGGACGCCGATGGCACCGCTGACGGCTGCGACATCTGCCCGGGTTCCAATGACACCCTCGACGCCGACAGCGACTCCGTGCCCGATGGCTGCGACATCTGTCCGCTCGGCGACGATGCGGTGGACAGCGACACCGACACCGTGCCCGACGCGTGCGACGTCTGCCCTGGCTACGACGACCTGACCGATACCGACTCTGATGGCACCGCCGACGGCTGCGACCTGTGCGAGGGCTTCCCCGACAGTGACGACAGCGACAGCGACGGCGTGCCCAACGGCTGCGAGCTGTGCCCCGGCTTCGACGACACACTGGACGCCGACATCGATACAATCCCGGATGGATGCGACATCTGCGCCGGCGGAGACGACCTGACCGACACCGATCTCGACTCCGTACCCGACGCCTGCGACGCCTGCGAGGGCTCGGACGATGCGGACGACGCCGACGCCGATGGCGTGCCGGACGGATGCGACGCCTGCGCCGGATTCGACGATACCCAGGACGACGACAACGACAGCGTGCCCAACGGCTGCGACGCCTGTATCGGCTTCGATGACACGGTCGACACCGACTCCGATGGTGTGGCCGACGGCTGCGACCTCTGTGAGGGTTCACCCGACAGTGCCGATGCAGACGGCGATGGCGTGCCAGACGGATGCGACACCTGTATCGGCGACAACAACATCGATAGCGACGGCGACACCGTGCCCGACGCCTGTGATGCCTGCCCCGGCGGAGACGACACCCTCGACGCCGACACCGACGCCGTACCCGACGCCTGTGACGTCTGCCCGGGTGAGGACGACACGCTCGATGCCGACAGCGACGGCGTCCCGGACGGGTGTGACATCTGCGCTGGCGGAGACGATGCCCTCGATGCCGACATCGACAGCGTTCCCGACTTCTGCGACGCCTGCCCGGGCGGAAACGACGCGGACGACGCCGATCTGGACAGCGTTCCCGACTTCTGCGACATCTGCCCTGGCGGCGACGACACCCAGGACGGTGACAGTGACGGATTCCCCGACGACTGCGATATCTGCCTGCTCGGCGACGACACCCTCGACGCCGATGGTGACACCGTGCCCGACGCCTGCGATGTCTGCGTGGGTGATGATTCGCTGGACGCCGACGCCGATACCGTGCCCGACGACTGCGATGCCTGCCCGGGTGCCGACGATCTCTCCGACAACGACGGCGACACCGTGCCCGACGGCTGCGATGTCTGCGGCGGCTTCGACGACTTGCTCGATGGCGATACCGACGGTGTGCCCGACGACTGCGACGCCTGCATTGGCTTCGACGACACCCTCGACATCGACGGCGATGCCGTGCCCGATGGCTGCGACATCTGTGCCGACGGAAACGACAACGTCGACACCGACGGCGACGGCACACCAGACGACTGCGACCTGTGCCCCACCGGCGACGACAGCATCGACACCGATATGGACGGCACCCCCGATGGCTGCGACCTCTGCGAGGGGTCCGATGACGCTTTCGACGCCGACTTCGACGGCGTTCCCGACGGCTGCGACATCTGTCCCGGCGGCTCCGATATCGTCGACACCGATGGCGACGGTGTGCCGGACTTCTGCGATCTCTGCGAGGGATCCGATGACGGCCGCGACGACGACAACGACTCCGTTCCGAACGGCTGCGACCGCTGCGAGGGCTTCGATGACGCCATTGACAGCGACTCCGACGGCACCGCAGATGGCTGTGATGCGTGTCCCGGATACGACGACAGCCTCGACGCCGACGGCGATGGCGTGGCCGACGGCTGCGACCTCTGTCCTGGAGACGACAACCTCGACACCGACCTCGACGGCGTGGCCGATGGTTGCGACGCTTGTCCAGGGTTCGACGACAACGTCGATGGCGACACAGACGGCGTCGCCGATGGTTGCGACGCCTGTCCCGGATTCGACGACAACCTCGACGCCGACAGCGACTCGGTGCCCGATGACTGCGATGTCTGCCCCGGTTTCGATGACACCGAAGATGTAGACGCAGACGGCGTCGTGGACGGATGTGACAGCTGCATCGCCCCGCCAATCGATACCGATGGCGACGGAGTGGATGACGGGTGCGACGCCTGTCCCGGATTCGACGACAACCTCGACGCCGATTTCGACAGCGTGCCGGACGACTGCGATGTCTGCGCCGGCGGAGACGACACTCTCGACGTCGACCTGGACACGGTGCCCGACGACTGCGATGTCTGCAACGGCGGAGACGATCTCCTCGATGTCGACCTCGACACGGTGCCCGACGCGTGCGACCAGTGCCCCGCCTTCGACGACAACCTCGACGCCGACACCGACGGCACCCCTGACGGATGCGACATCTGTCCAGGTGGAAACGACAATCTCGACTTCGACGCCGACACGGTGCCCAACTTCTGCGACCAGTGCGCCGGATTCGACGATCTTCAGGACGACGACATGGACGGCATCCCGAACGGATGCGACACCTGCGTCGGCTCCCCGACCGACACCGACGGCGACACCGTGCCCGACGCCTGCGACATCTGTCCCGGCGGAGACGACTTCGTCGACACCGACTTCGACAGCGTTCCCGACTTCTGCGATGTCTGCCCTGGATCCGACGACTTCACCGACTCCGACTACGACGGGACAGCAGATGGCTGCGACCTGTGTCCCGGATTCGACGACACCGATGACGCCGACACCGACACCGTGCCCGATGGGTGCGATGTCTGTCCCGCCCAGGACGACACCCTGGACACCGACCTCGACGGCGTCCCCAACGGCTGCGACATCTGCCCCACAGGCGATGACAACGCCGACGCCGACTTCGACGGCGTGCCCGACGCCTGTGATCAGTGCATGGGGTCGGACGACAACCTGGACACCGACAACGACACCGTGGCCGACGGCTGTGACGCCTGTCCCGGATTCAACGACTTCATCGACACCGACGGCGACTCAGCCGCCGACGGATGCGACCAATGTGAAGGGTTCAACGACAACTTCGACACCGACGGAGACGGCGTTCCCAACGGGTGCGACCAGTGTCCTGGCCAAGATGACGGAATCGACACGGACTACGACGGCGTCGCGGATGGCTGCGACCTCTGTCAGGGCTTCGATGACGGCCTGGACACCGACAATGACGGGGTGCCGCAGGGCTGCGATGCCTGCCCCGGATTCGACGACACAGTCGACACCGACGGCGACCTCACCCCCAATGGCTGCGACCTCTGCCAGGGATCGGACGATCGCGTCGATGACGATGGAGACGGTGTTCCCAACGGCTGCGACCTGTGCCTGAGTGGCGACGACAACGTCGACGCCGACTACGATACCGTCGCCGATGACTGCGACGTCTGCAATGGCTTCGACGACCTCGAGGATCTGGATGGCGACCTCGTGCCCGACGGCTGCGACATCTGTGACGGTGGAGACGACAACTTCGACAGCGACGGCGACTCAGTCCCGAATTTCTGCGACATCTGCGCGAACAGCAACGATCTGGTCGACTCCGATTCCGATTCCGTGCCCGACGGATGCGATATCTGCGTCGGTTTCGACGATCTGTCAGACGACGACAGCGACGGGGTCCCGGATGGATGCGACATCTGCGACGGCGGCGACGACGCGTCGGATGTCGACTCGGATGGCGTCCCCGACTTCTGTGACGTGTGCGCAGGCGGAGACGACGCCGACGATGCCGACGGAGACGGCGTACCGGACGTCTGCGACGCATGCGAGGGAGCCATCGACCAGATCGACGATGACGGAGACGGCGTTCCCAACGACTGCGACATCTGCTCACTCGGCGATGACGCGCTGGACTTCGACAGCGATGGCGTTCCGGACGACTGTGACATCTGCACCGGTGGAGACGACGGTCTCGACGCCGACTCGGACGGAATCCCCGACGAATGCGACATCTGCGAGGGCTTCAACGATCTGCTCGACGACGACGACGACACCGTGCCGGACGGCTGCGACATCTGCGAGGACGGAGACGACCTCCTCGACGACGACGACGACGAAGTGCCCAACGACTGCGATATCTGCCTCACCGGTGACGACGACCTCGACAGCGACAACGACACGGTCCCCGACGCCTGCGACATCTGCACCGATGGAGACGACCTCATCGACGTCGATCAGAACGGCATTCCCGACGACTGCGACGAGGTTACCGACACCGACACCGACTCCGTGCCCGAGGATTCGGCGGATCCGCTCAAGGGTGGGACCGGTGAGCTCGTGCTCAAGGGCTGCGGCTGTGACGGATCGGGCACGGGAACTGCGCCCGTGTGGATTCTCGCCGTACTCCTGGGTCTGACCCGTCGACGCGCTGGATCGGCATGAGCATCCCGACCCGTCACATCTGAATCACGCCGCCAGCACGTATCGGTTGCCTCGAAGCCTCCTCCAGGCCCGTATCCGGGAGCAGGACCACGAACTCCTCGCCGCCGTATCGGGCGAGTAGATCGGTCCCCGTACAGTGCTTTTCATCGCGGGCGGCCGAGTGCCTCTTCGCGTGGAATACCCGATTGGCTGGCCATCCAGCGGTTCCAGGCCATCACGGTCAACGCGTCATCGCAGCGATGTCGATGACCGCCTCGTAGTCGATGCTCACCACTCGTCCATGAAGCGATCGAGTGCCGCCAGCCCTGGGAGCTGAAGCAAAAACCACGTCGCGAAACTCAGCGAATGAAAGACGCCGCCCGACGCTCGATCTGGGCGGCAAGCTCGCTCGCCTCGATGGGATCGTAGTGGTTCCCGTGGAGCATCAACGCCTCGTCGCCCTGGGTCTTGAGCCACATCGCCGCGATCTGCCCCACCTCGATGGCGCTGTCGCGAATTTCTCTGGCCAGCTCTGGCGACGGCTCGAGGTTTGCCGCCTCCATCGTCGTCAAGTATCGCGACATGGTCTCGAGTCTCACGCTCTTCTCGCCGCGCTCGATCTTGAGCGCAATCTCCATCACCTGCCAGGGCTCCGGGTGCTGATACGTAAGCTTTGCCCAGTCATTTGCCTTTCGGTGGAGCCAGTACAAGGCGGCGCCTCCATCGTGGGCGACGACCATCGCCAACCTCGCCATGATCAAGCCGCCGATTCCGCCTATCCCCAGGACACCGAAGAGGACTGGCACGCCAACGGAGAGGTCGTTCTCCTTCACCAACCCCACGGTGACCACGGCGCCAATCAAGCCAGCCAGAATCAGGACGAGGCCCACGCCACCAGCCAGAACTGCACCCGTCCTCGCATTGGATTGGTCGCGGCTACCGATGGGGCTCTTGGGGAGCATCACCCCTCGTACTTGGCCTGCTCCAGCACCGCAAGCACCTACTCAGCCGGAACCTTGTGCTTCCTCTCCGGGCCGATGTAGGTCTCCTTGCCCGCCTTGATGCGGATGTCGGCGATCGTGGCACCCTTGAAGCCGGACCGGGTGACGACCATCTGGTACTTGCCTGGTTGGAGCGCCTCGAAGAGCGCCTCGCCGTTTTGATCCGTCTCTTTCTCGATCGCCTTCATCCGAAACTCCGCGGTCGCAAGCTCGAGCTCCACCCCGGGAATGGGCAGAGCCATGTCGTCGTCGACGATCACGACCCGCAGCGAGCCGGTGGTGGCCTGGGCGAAGGCGGGTGAAGCAGCAAACATCAGGAATCCGAGGAACAGGTAGCGGAGCATTGGGGCCCTCCTACAAGTACTGAGTCGTGGATGGGGGGCGATTGTTCACCGTGCCCTGGGGTAATCTGTACTCTGGGGGTCTCGATGAGGATGCGGAGGTTCTGTACCCTGGTCATGTTGACGGTCTCACTGGCCGTAGCGGGATGCGGCGACGACCAGGATGTGAAGCCCGACGACTCGGGATCGACCATCGACACCGACACCGACACCGACACCGACACCGACGCCGACACAGACACCGACACCGACACCGATACGGACAGCGACTCCGACTCGGACACCGACTCAGACAGCGACGCCGATACGGACTCCGACAGCGACACCGACTCCGACAGCGACACCGATTCGGACACAGACACCGATACCGACACAGACACCGCAAATCCCTGCGGTCCGGACGACACCGACCTCGACGGCGTGAACGACGGGTGCGACAACTGCCCCAATGTGCCCAACAACGGGCTCGGGGACTTCCAATCCGATGGGGACGGAGACGGCTACGGCGATGCCTGCGACATCTGTCTCGCCGGAGACGACGACCTGGACAACGACTCCGACGGCACGCCAGACGCCTGCGACCTATGCCCCAACGGGGACGACAACGCCGATACCGACTTCGATGGCGTTCCCGATGGGTGCGACAACTGTCCGCTCGTCTTCAACAACGGGCTCGGGGACTTCCAGGCCGACGGGGACGGAGACGGCTACGGCGATGCCTGCGACATCTGTCTCGCCGGAGACGACGATCTCGACGCCGACGCCGACGGATTCCCGGACGCCTGCGACACCTGTCCCAACGGCGACAACAACATCGACACCGACTTCGACGGCGTTCCCGACGGCTGCGACAACTGTCCGTTGGTCTTCAACAACGGGCTTGGAGACTTCCAGTACGACGGAGACGGAGACGGCTACGGAGACGCCTGCGACCAATGCCTCGCCGGTGATGACGATCTGGACGCCGACGGGGATGGATTCCCCGACGCCTGCGACAGCTGCCCGACCGGCGACAACAACATCGACACCGACTTCGACGGCGTCGCCGACGGGTGCGACAACTGTCCGTTGGTCTTCAACAACGGCCTCGGGGACTTCCAATACGACGGAGATGGAGACGGCTACGGAGACGCGTGCGACCAATGCCTCGCTGGAGATGACGATCTGGACGCCGACGGGGATGGATTCCCCGACGCCTGCGACAGCTGCCCGACCGGCGACAACAACATCGACACCGACTTCGACGGCGTTCCGAACGGCTGCGACAACTGCCCATTGGTCTCCAACAATGGGCTCGGGGACTTCCAGTACGACGGAGACGGTGACGGCTACGGCGACGCCTGCGACCTCTGCCTTGCCGGAGACGACAATCTCGACGCCGATCTCGATGGATTCCCCGACGCCTGCGACGCCTGCCCGACTGGCGACAACAACGCCGACATCGACGGAGACGGCGTCGCCGACGCCTGCGACAACTGCCCGAACACCCCCAACAATGGACTCGGGGACTTCCAGTACGACGGCGACAGTGACGGCTACGGAGACGCCTGCGACAGCTGTCTCGCCGGGGACGACGACCTCGACACCGACAACGACGGAACCCCCGACGATTGCGACCTGTGTCCGAACGGAGATGACAACGTAGACACCGACGTGGACGGCGTTCCCGACGGCTGCGACAACTGCCCCTTCACCGCAAACAACGGCCTCGGAGACTTCCAGGAAGATGGAGACGGAGACGGCTTCGGAGACGCCTGCGACAGCTGCCTCGCCGGAGACGACACCGTCGATACCGACGCCGATGGCACCCCCGACGCCTGCGACCTGTGCCCCTTCGGGGACGACATCACCGACACCGACGGAGACGGGGTCCCCGACGACTGTGACAACTGCCCGAACACCCCCAACAATGGTCTCGGGGATTTCCAGTACGACGGGGACGGAGACGGCTTCGGAGACGCCTGCGATATCTGCCTGAACGGCGATGACGGCATCGACACGGACGGCGATGGCACCCCCGACGGCTGCGACCTGTGTCCCCTCGGTGACGACGTCACGGACAGCGACGGCGACACGGTGCCCGATGATTGCGACAACTGCCCGAACACCCCCAACTGGGGACTCGGGGACTTCCAATACGACGGGGACGGAGACGGTTACGGAGACGCCTGCGACAGCTGTCTCGCTGGAAACGACGACATCGACACCGACTCGGACGGATTCCCCGACGCCTGCGATGACTGCCCGTTCGGAGACAACAACGTCGACACCGACGGCGACACCGTGGCCGATGACTGCGACAACTGCCCGAACACCCCCAACTGGGGACTCGGGGACTTCCAGGACGACCTCGACGGGGACGGCTATGGCGACGCCTGTGACGCCTGCCTGGCCGGAGACGACGACGTCGATACCGACTCGGACGGCACTCCCGACGCCTGCGACCTCTGTCCTTTCGGAAACGACATCATCGACACCGATGTCGACGGCGTTCCCGATGACTGCGACAACTGCCCTTCGATCCCGAATAATGGCCTCGGAGACTTCCAGTCCGATCTCGATCTGGATGGCTATGGAGACGCCTGCGACACCTGCCTGGCCGGAGACGATGACGTAGACACCGACGCCGATGGCACCCCCGACGCCTGTGATCTGTGCCCGTTCGGAGACGACGTCACCGACAGCGACGGCGACGGAGTTCCGGACGACTGCGACAACTGTCCGAACACCCCCAACAACGGGCTCGGTGATTTCCAAGAGGACGGAGATGGCGACGGCTACGGAGACGCCTGCGACAGCTGTCTGGCTGGAAACGACGACGTCGACACCGATGGGGACAGCTTTCCGGACGCCTGCGACGACTGCCCGTTCGGAGACAACAACATCGACGCCGACGGGGACACGGTCGCCGACGACTGCGACAACTGCCCGAACACGCCGAACTGGGGCCTCGGAGACTTCCAGTCCGACCTCGATGGAGACGGCTACGGCGACGCCTGCGACATCTGCCTGGCCGGAGACGACGACCTCGACACCGACGCCGACGGCAGTCCCGACGCCTGCGACGCCTGTCCCAACGGAGACGACACCAACGACGCCGATTCGGACGGAGTTCCCGACGGCTGCGACAACTGCCCGAGCACCCCGAACAACGGGCTCGGAGACTTCCAGTCCGACCTCGACGGAGACGGCTACGGAGACGCCTGCGACAACTGCCTCGCCGGGGATGACGACATCGACACCGACGCCGATGGCACCCCCGACGCCTGCGATGCATGTCCCTTCGGAGACGACACCAACGACGCCGATTCGGACGGCGTTCCCGACGGCTGCGACAACTGCCCGAACACCCCAAACAACGGGCTTGGGGACTTCCAGACCGACCTCGACGGGGACGGCTACGGGGACGCCTGCGACATCTGCTTGAGCGGCGATGACGATCTCGACGCCGATGGCGACGGGTTCCCCGACGCCTGTGACAGCTGTCCGTCCGGAGCCAACAACATCGACACCGACGGCGATGGCATCGCCAACGCCTGCGACAACTGCCCGAGCACCCCAAACAATGGGCTCGGGGACTTCCAGACCGACCTCGACGGAGATGGATACGGCGACGCTTGCGACACCTGTCTCGCCGGGGACGACGACGTGGACACCGACGGAGACGGAACCCCCAACGCATGCGACGCCTGTCCCAACGGGGATGACAGCGACGACGCGGACGGAGATGGGGTTCCCGACGGATGCGACAACTGCCCCTCCATCCCCAACAATGGCGTCGGGGACTTCCAGTACGACGGAGACGGAGACGGCTACGGAGACGCCTGTGACATCTGCTGGGCTGGAGACGACGACATCGACACCGACGCCGACGGCACGCCGAACGCCTGCGATCTGTGCCCGAACGGCGACGACGTGGCCGACGCCGACGGTGACGGCGTGCCCGACGGCTGCGACAACTGCGTGAACGTGCCCAACAACGGCGTCGGGGATTTCCAATACGACGGAGACGCCGACGGAATCGGAGACGCCTGCGACATCTGCCTCGCTGGAGACGACACCCTCGACGCGGACGGAGACGGGATCCCAGATGCCTGCGACCTCTGCGAGGGTGAGGACACCGATGACGCCGATGGTGACGGGGTTCCCGACGGGTGTGACAACTGCCCGAACGCCCCCAACAACGGACTCGGAGACTTCCAGACCGACCTCGACGGAGACGGCTACGGAGACGCCTGCGACATCTGTCTTGCCGGTGACGACGACCTCGACTCCGACGCCGACGGGACGCCCGATGCCTGCGACCTCTGCCCGAACGGAGACGACGTCACCGACGGCGATGGCGACGGGGTGCCCGACGGCTGCGACAACTGCCCCTCCATCCCCAACAACGGGCTCGGAGACTTCCAGACCGACCTCGACGGAGACGGGTACGGAGACGCCTGCGACGTCTGTCTCGCCGGAGACGACGATCTGGACGCCGACGGAGACGGGATCCCCGACGCCTGCGATCTGTGCTTCGGAGAGGACGTGCTCGACGCCGACGGAGACGGGGTACCCGACGGATGCGACAACTGTCCGCTGATTCCCAACTACGGACTCGGGGACTTCCAGTTCGACGGAGACGGAGACGGCTTCGGAGACGCCTGCGACCTCTGCCTCGGGGGCGATGACGG
>Ga0315336_1002661_pt1 | contig 26449 bp, 15 predicted proteins | sample ASW5metaG_FD_204512 | JGI IMG/M metagenome (GOLD analysis project Ga0315336, IMG submission 204512) | Ammonia-oxidizing marine archaeal communities from Monterey Bay, California, United States - ASW #5 | ecosystem: Environmental > Aquatic > Marine > Intertidal zone | place: USA: California... | reverse complement strand
CCCTTCGTTCCGATAGTTTTGCCAGATCAGCCGACCGTTCGCCGGCCGTTGTGGGAAGGATCGGGGCGAGCGTCAATGCCGCGATTTTCTGCCGCACCGCAATGAGCTCCATGGCGGTTTGAGCAGACCGCGGCAGCGCCCCCGCAGACATGGCCCGTTGGCGGTTGGTCAGCGCTGCGGCGACCCCGCCTTTCCACCGAACCATCGCCTCGTAGGCGGCGACGGTGTCCTCCGGGCGGTCGTGGGCCTTCAGATACCGGTGGAGGAAGCCCCGTCGCTTCGCGGAAAAGGCCAGCGCCTCCCGCTCCCCCAACTCGGGAATCAACTCGTTGATGGTTCGGGTCGCGATGTTGAGAGCGCGAGCGCTCACCGCCCTCACGGCGTCGGTATCTCCCGCCGCGAGCTGAGCTTCGGCCAGGGCCTCGAGGTAGTTGAGGAGAGCCGGATCGCCCTTGCCGAACATCGCGCGCGCCCGCTCGAGGACATCGGTCAGCAGCGCGAGGGACTCCTCGATTCTGTCCACATCGCGAAGCGCACCAGCGAGGTTCATCTGCGATTTGAACACCTCCGGATGATCGCGGCCGAAACGCTCCATTTCCAGGTCGACGGCCCGCTCGAAGTACACCAGGGCCACGTCGGCAGTCCCCCGCTCCATATGGAGGCCGCCGAGGTTGTTGAGCATGCTTGCAAGGCCCTTTTCATCGGCGTGCTCGATGGCCTTCGTCAGGAGGACCTCGGCTTCGTCGACGCGTTTCTCTCTGAGGCGCGAGACGGCCAGGTTCGCCTGGGCGTGGGCGGTCTGAGGATGCTCCTCTCCAGCGGTCTTCACCCGGATCTGGAGGACCGCTTCGAAGTGGCGCCGCGCCGCCTCGTGGTCGCCGAGATCAGAGAGCAGAGATGCCAGGTTGCCACGGGCCGACGCGACGTGATCGTGATCGTGCCCCACGAGGACGAGCAATATTTCGAGGGCCCGCTCCAGATGGAGCCGCGCACGGACCATATCACCGCGCTCGATCAGGACGGAACCCAAATTGGTGTGCACCAGTGCGACGTCGCGCCCCTCCTCCCCCTGGGCGACGACGAATCCCTGGAGCGCCTGTTCATACAGTTCTAGAGACGTCGCGGTTCGGCCGCGAATCCGGGCCAGATGGGCGAGGCTGTTCAGCGTGCTGGCGGTGCGCATGATCGCCTCCGCCTCGACAAAGATCTCGAGTGCACGCCGATACGCCTTCTCCGCGCGCCTGTGTTCTCCGCTGTCCTGGAACACCACGCCGATGTTGGCTGAAATCTCGGCGACCAATCTCGATTTTGGATCGGCCGCATCGGCGATCTCCAGGGCGCGCTCGTAGTGTGCGCGCGCGGCCGGCAGATCCTCCCCACGGACGAGGGTACCGAGGAAATTGAGCCCATCCGCGAGCTCCACCGCGTCCGGCCCCTGTGCTGCCTCGCGCATCGCGACGGAGACCTCCACACACTGCTGGGCATCTCGATTGCCACCCAACTGGTGGATCAGGATCCCGACTTCGTGGGCCACCTGGGCGCCCGCTGGATTCGGGTCCTCGCCCGTCTCGCACACGAGGGAAAAGGCCGTCTTGGCATGGCGCCGTGCCCCCTCGAACGCCCCTCGCTCGATCTCGATCACCACGAGCATCGACAGCGCTGCCGCACGCTCCAATGCCGAATCGGGATCCTCGGCGTACATATTTGCGATCTGCTCGGCAAGTTCAGCGGCCACATCGAGGTTGCGGAGCTCGTATTGGTAGCGCATGACGACGTCGAGGGTCTCGGTGGTCACCTCGATCTGCACGGCGCGCTCACTCGCCTCGAGGGCCTCCTGGACGCGACCAGCACTGTAGTGCTCCGCGGCCTCGGCATGCAGGCTGGCCACTTCGGGAGAGGCTGCGAACGCGACGGTGCATAGGACAGCGGAGAGGAACATCAGGCGGAATGGTATGCCGTCCGACCGCACGGCCCCACTGCGGATAGACTCGAGCCGGGGGCGCGGTGTCCGACAGCGAGCGAACAGCGGTACACGACGAGCTCGCGCTGTCCATCGAGGCGACCCTGAAGCGGGAGGGTCGCAAGAACGAGCAGATCATCGCCGCAGTCAGAGCCGGCCTCCTGGCGGTCTTGTGCCCGATCGAGATCGCCTTCCTGTTCACCAACAGCGGCATCGCCCTCCAATGGAGGGTGCCACTCTTTGTCTACTTCCTGGCGTCGGTCGCCCTGTATGTGTGGTTGCGACGAGGCGGCTACCACCCCAGTCTGCCGGTCGTCGTGCCCTTCCTCGACGCCGCATTCATCGCCGCCCGCCTGCAGGTGATCTTCGTCTTCCACAGCACCGAACAGCTCCGCGCCGACATGGAGCTCGCAACGGTCACCGTCGTGTGTGCCGTCCTCATCCTCACCGGTGCGTTCCGCCTTCGCCCCCGCGCCGTGTGGGTCACCACCGCGATGGGCACTCTCATCTATGCGTGGTTCGCGGCCCAGAGTGGGGTGATCTTTCTCCAGGGACTGACCCAGCTGGCCCTGCTGTTCGCCGTCGGAGCCATGGCCGTCGGCGTCACCCAACAGGTCCGCCGCGCCGTTCGCAGTGAGGTCGTTCGCCAGACCCTGTCCAGGTTCCTCCCGACCACCGTCGTCGACGGGCTGCACGACGACCCCGTCGCCCTGCTCACCCGGCCGCGGTCGGTGGACGCCACCGTGCTCATCAGCGACATCCGCGGCTTCACGACCTGGGCGGAGCAGCGGAACCCCATCGAGGTCCTCGGCTTCCTCAACATCGTGCAGGGCAGCCTGGCCGAGATTGTTCGAACCCACGACGGCACCGTGGACAAGTTCATGGGCGACGGCATGCTGGCTGTCTTCGGGGCGCCCAAAGACCTCGAAGACCACGCCGACAAGGCCGTGGCCGCCGCGGTGGAGATGCAGCGCGCCATGACCCGCATCAACCGCGAAAACGACGTCGATGTGCGCATCGGGATCGGCGTGCACTCCGGAGAGCTGGTCGTCGGCTGCCTCGGCAGCGGCGTGCGCATGGAGTTCACTGTGCTCGGCGACACCGTCAACACCAGCTCGCGGTTGGAGTCGCAGACCAAGGTAGAGGGCGCATCCGTGCTGATCAGCGCCGACACCGTCTCTCGAATGACTGCGGCCGATGGGCTCCGGGAGGTCGGCAACGTCAGCGTTCGCGGCCGTCAAGAACCCCTGACCATCTACACCGTGACGTGATTCCAGTGTAAAACCGCCGTGCCTTGAGTGGAGGGCACCGTGAAGATCGTCTGTGCGTACTCGGGAGGTCTCGACACCTCCTGCATGATTCCGTGGCTCAAGGAGAACTACGACGCCGAGATCGTCACCTACACCGGAGATCTCGGGGACGGATCCGACCTCGAGGCGGTGCAGGACAAAGCGATCCGGACCGGCGCCAGCGAGGCTCACGTCGACGATCTGCGCGCCCGCTTCGTCGCCGAGTTCGTCGGTCCCGCTCTGCAAGCAGGCGCCCTGTACGAAGGCATCTACCCTCTCCATACGGCACTTGGACGACCCCTTCTCGCGCAGAGACTCTGCGAAGTCGCCGAACAGGTCGGGGCCGAAGCCATCGCGCACGGCTGCACCGGCAAGGGCAACGATCAGGTTCGCTTCGAGGTCGCCGCCCAGTCCCTGAGTCCCCACCTGAAGGTCATCGCGCCGCTGCGGGAATGGGAGCTGCACACCCGCGAGGACGAGATCGACTACGCCAGAGAGCGGGGCATCGAGGTCGAGGTCTCCCGCGAAAAGCCCTATTCCATCGACGAAAATCTATGGGGCTGCGCCATCGAGTGCGGAGAGATGGAAGACCTGTGGGCGGAGCCCCCTGCCGACGTCTGGCGCATGACCTCCGATCCGACCACCGCCAGCGGACACACCGAGATCAGCCTCACCTTTCACCGAGGCCTGCCCGTCGCCCTCGATGGAGAAGTCCTCGACGGCGTCACGCTGATCTCGCGATTGAACACGATGGCCGGTCACTATGGCATCGGCCGCATCGACGTCGTCGAGAACCGGGTCGTGGGCCTGAAGAGCCGCGAAGTCTACGAGGGACCGGCGGCCGTCGTCCTCCACCACGCCCACCGCGAGCTCGAGCGCGTGGTCCTCGACCGGGCGACCTCTCTGTACAAGGACAAGGTCTCCCTCGACTTTGCCCGCCTCATCTACGACGGGCTCTGGTTCTCTCCCCTGCGGGAGTCGCTACAGGCCTTCATCCGCGAGACCCAGCAACCCATGAGCGGCGAGATCCGGGTCAAGCTCTCGGCAGGCCTCGCGCAAATCACCGGCCGACGGTCACAATACAGCCTCTATGACGAAGGACTGGCCACCTACTCCGATGGAGATACCTTCGATCGGACGGCGGCGACTGGCTTCTTGAAGCTCTACGGATTGACCTACAGAACGGTGGGCCGGGTGCGCCGTCGGGAGGACTGAGATGGCGCTTTGGGATGGACGATTCAGCAGCGGCCCCGCCGAAGACATGGTGCGCTTCAGCGAGTGCATCGGCATCGACATGCGCATGTGGCGAGAGGACATCCAGGGTTCCAAGGCCCACTCGGCCATGCTCGAGAGCATTGGAATGCTCACCTCCGAAGAGCGCCAGAAGCTGCACGCGGGACTCGACCAGGTCGGTGAGGAGCTCGCCAGCGGCGCATTCGTGCCCACGGCGGCTCACGAAGACATCCACATGGCCGTCGAAGCCCGACTGACGGAGATCGTCGGCGACGTCGGTGCCAAGCTCCATACCGCCCGCTCCCGCAACGACCAGGTCGCCACCGACGTGCGCCTGTGGATGCGGACCCATCTCACCGAGCTCCAGAACTCGCTGAACGCACTGGTCGCATCGCTGGCCGACTGCGCCGAGGCCAACGCCACGGTGCTCATGCCGGGATTCACCCACCTGCAGCGCGGACAACCGGTTTTCCTGGGCCACTACCTGTGTGCCCACGCCTGGGCCGTGCAACGGGATGCGGAGCGGGTCGGAGACTGCCTGAAGCGCCTCGACAAGTGCCCCCTCGGCGCCGGTGCGATGGCCGGCACGCCCCATCCCATCGACCGGGCACTGTCTGCAAAACTCCTGGACTTCTCCGGACCCGTCGAGAACGCCATGGACGCCGTCGCGACCCGGGACCACATGTGCGAAGCCGCCTCGGTGTGCGCCATCGCAATGATCCAGCTGTCGCGGATGTGCGAGGAGCTCGTGCTTTGGTCGACCTCCGAGTTCCGGCTCATCCGCATTGGAGACGGCTACGCCACCGGCTCGTCGATCATGCCCCAGAAGCGCAACCCCGACGCCGCCGAGCTCGTGCGCGGAAAGGCCGGTCGGGTGGTCGGGGATCTGAACGCCCTGCTCATGATGGTCAAGTCGCTACCCATGGCGTACAACCGGGATCTTCAGGAGGATCGCGAGGCGCTCTTCGACGCCATCGACACCACCACCGCCTGCGCCCGAATCACCGCCGGCATGTACGCGACCCTGGGCGTCTACAAGGAGCGCTACGAGAAGGACCTCGAGGGCGACTTCCTGCTCGCGACCGAGATCGCCGACTACCTGGCGGCCAAGGGCGTTCCGTTCCGAGACGCCCACCACGTCTCCGGAAGTGTCGTGAAGTGGTGCGAGGAGCGCGGGGTGAACTTCACCGCACTGACCGCCGCCGATCTGCCCCAGTTCCACGAGGCGTTGGAGGCCGATGTGCTGGATTGGCTCGATCCCCGCGAGGCCGCCGAGCGACGGACGTCCTTCGGGGGCACCGCGTCTTCGGAGATCCGCCGACAGATCGATCTCCTCCGGTCCTGATCCGTGGACGACGCGACCCAGATCACCCTGCTCTCGATGTGGCACCACCGCGACAACACCACGCAGGTGGCGACGCGCGACGAGGTTCGCGGGTCCCTCGAGCACCGAGACCTGCCGGGAGATCCACCGTTCGAGGCGCTCGTCGAACAGGGACTGGCCGAGGCGGTCGAGGGGGGCTGGCAACTCACTGCAGCGGGTATGGAGATCGCCCCGGGCCTTCTGCACACGCGAGCCCGCGACAGCTTCGACGCGAACATGGTCGAGAACGTCGAGAGCGCCGCGAGCCGAGCGCTGTCCAAGCGGATCAGCGGCATGGACGCGTTCTGCTTCAACATCCTCGACACCGCCCAGATGCGAAGGACAGTCGAGGTTCTCGAGCTCTCGGCGGGTCAGCGGTTCGCCGACCTCGGGTGCGCGGTCGGCACACTGACGGACCTCATCAGCCGCGAGTCCGGCGCCACCGGCGTGGGCCTCGACTTCGCCCCGCGTTCGGTCGCATGGGCCAACGCACACAGCGCCGACAACCCGTTGGTGAGCTTCCGCGTCGGCGACCTGAACCACCTCGAGCTCGAGCCCGCCGCGTACGACGCCCTGGTGGCCATCGACACGCTGTATTTTCCAACCGACCGGAAGCAGACCGTGAAGACGGCCTTCGAGGCGCTCGCTCCAGGGGGCCGGTTCGTGGCCTGGTATTCCTGTCGACGCGACCCCGACGAAGACCCGGCGATCATCGACGCAGCAAACACCCCGATCGCCCAGGCCTTCGACGAGCTGGGCGCGACCTGGAGCGCCGAGGACTTCACCGCCAATGCCCACACCCTCTGGGCGCGTGCGGTGGAGGCCACCCGAGACCTGCTGCCCGCGTTCGAGGCCGAGGGGCGCGGTCAACAGGGACGCGGGAGGCTCCGCGAGGCCGAGGCCCTGCTGCCGTTCTACGACGCAGGGCGGGGTCGGCGCTGGCTTTACGTCGCACGAAAGCCAGCCTGATCCTCAGCTACCCATTTTCGACGACACAGCGAAACGTCAGGTCAGTCACTTCTCCGGGTGCCGTTCCCGGTTGCTGAGTGAGCGGACAGGACGAGATCGTACCGGTCAAGTCGGACCCATTGTCGGTGAGCTCCAGAGTGCAGCCGGTCTGCGCGTTCACCCACGACAGGTTCGGCGTCGGGTGCCACCAGAAACCGAAGGTCGGACCATTGCATTGCTGGCCCATCGGGTTGTGTTCCGCGTGGGTTCCCGTGCCGCCGTAGTTGCAGATGTCGATATCGACGTGGGTGTCGTAGTTGCCATCTGACGCGGTCTGCACCGCCAATCGCACCCACAGGTAGTTGCCGTAGTTCGGGAAGAACTGGCACTGAACCAGATTCCCTGCCGATTGTTCCCAGAGCACATCCAGGTCGTTCATCGAGTCGACGATGTGAAAGGCGGCATGAATGCCGTCCGGGGGCGTCTCCAGGTCGGTGTCGGTATCGGTGTCGCTGTCCACATCGGTGTCCGCATCCGCATCCGCGTCTACGTCGGTGTCCACATCGGCAGCGTCGTCATCATCTCCGTCCAGATCCGAGTCGACCGCCGACCCACCTCCGCATCCGAGAATCATCAACCACACACATGCACGCATTCATCCTCCTCAAGTACCCAAGACGAGGATGGGAGACGCCCCAGGGCGTGGTGTCGAGGAAGCGTCAGTTCAGCCGCTCGCCCGAGTGGTAGAGCCAGCGGCCGTCGACCCGGAAGAAGACACTTCGCTCGCCGAATGAAGCGTCGCGCCCACCTTGTCGAAGGGTGGCGTGGAAGGCAACCTCGCCGCGATCGCCTTCCACCTCCGACGCATCGAGGATCTCCAGACCGTCGAAGTCGGTGTTTCGGCAGAAGGCCTCGACCTGTTCTCGCTGGCCGTAGCGCCCGTCGTGGGGTCCGTCTGGATGGGTGGTCGCCAGCACGTAGTCGACCAGCCCTAGGGCGTAGGCGCTGAATCGCGATCGCATCAGGGCCGTCGGCGTCGGAGCCTTGCGTCCGCGGTGCCACTGTCCGCAGCACTTCTTGTATTTGCCGCCTCGGTGACAGGGGCAAGGGGCATTTGGACTGATCTTCATCGAATTTCAAAATCCTCTTCGGCAGGGAGGGGTTGGAGGGTCCAATGCGCGGAGGTGGTCTGAATGCGCGTGTATCTTGCCCTGATCCTGTTGGCGGGCTGCGGAAAGAAAGACCCGGGGACCGTGCACGGAACCGGAGACAACCCCGTCGAGGTCACCAACGACGCGCTCATGGAGGCCGCCGCCGCGTTGTACGCCCCCGATCGCATCCTCGAGATCGCGCTCGAGATGGACGTCGAGGACGGCGATGCGCTCGCTGAGGAGACCAACAGCATCTTCAACCTGCTCTTCGGCGAAAACTGTCTGGATGAGCCGCCAAATGCCGCTTTCAACTGGTATTCGGCGAACATCACCGTCGACGGCGAGCGCTTCGAGAACATCGGCGTACGCAAGAAGGGTCTCATCGGCTCGCTGTCGACGAGCAAGCCCGGCCTGAAGATCAAGTTCGACAAGTTCGTCGACGGCCAGACGCTGGACGGCATCGAGCGTCTGACGCTGAACAACTCGGTCTCCGACCCCTCCCTGGTCCGCCAATGCCTGGGATATCAGCTGTTCAGAGACGCTGGTATTGCCGCTCCCCGGTGCAACTTCGCCCACGTGACCGCCAATGGAGAATCCGCCGGCGTGTACGTGAATGTCGAGCCCGTGAAGAAGACCTTCCTGAAGTGGGCGTACGACGGAGACGACGATGGTGACCTGTACGAGGGCACCCTCTCCGACTTTCGGGACGCCTGGACGGCGACCTTCGAGCCAAAGACGGGGGATAGCAGCCTCGACCTCGGACCCATCCACGACGTGCGTCAGGCCCTGGAGATCGCCGACGACGACGACATGCTGGCCGCCCTCGGAGAGGAGATCGATCTCGACAACTTCTACGACTTCTGGGTGATGGAGCTGCTCATCGGCCACGTCGACGGCTACGCCGGCAACACCAACAACTTCTTCGTCTACGAACCCGAGGACTCCGGCAAGCTCGAGTTCCTGCCCTGGGGCATCGACTCGACCTTCATGAACTTCGAGGCCTTCGGCTCTGACTCGTCGCGGATGGTGTTCGCCAACAGCGCCCTCTCCCGCCGACTCTGGGAGATGCCACAGAGCCGCGACATCTACTACGAGCGCCTGGAAGCCCTGCTCGAGACCGTGTGGAACGAAGGCGAGATCCTGGCCGAGATCGACCGAATGACCGCGTTGGTGGAGCCCTATGCGATCGACGACGCGAGCGAGCGGGCCGCTTTCCAAGACGATCTGCGCGCATTCGTGTCCACCCGAGCCGGCGACATCGAGGCGCTGATGGGCCTGACGCCACACGCGTTCGACGATCCACTGCGGACCGACATCTGCCTCATCGAGGCCGGAACCCTCACGCTGGAGTTCGACACCACCTGGGACACGCTGGAGTCCTTCGACCCACTCAACGAGGGATACGGCAGGATCTCCGGAGTGATAGACGGCATGCCCTTCGACATGAGCGGGGGTGCCATCGCCGGCATGGACGGCTCCAATGCGTCGTTCGCACCCATCGTGGGCATCGACGCCTACACCGTCGAAGCCGGCGTGATCTCGATCCCAGAGGAAGACGCGGTGGTCGGTGCCCACGAAATCGATGGCCTGAACAGCCTGGCGATGCTCATCCGCGTCGACTTCACCGACGGCGAAGACCTGACCACCATCGGAACGGTGTGGTCGGGAACACTGAATCTGGACGAGTTCACCGGCGCGCCCGGTTCCGTCGTCCGCGGCGTTCTCGAGGGCACGCTGTACACCGGAGGGCCCTTCTAATCGGCAGAAACCTCAGCGGGAGAGAGTCGTTGTAAGGTCCAATGCGCAGGGGTGGTGAGCATGCGCAGGTGTCTTGTCCTGATGCTGTTGGTGGGCTGCGGAGAGAAGGAACCGGTCGGTCCGAAAAAGACCGACAAGACCGTGGAAAGTACGAACGAACCGGACGACACGGCCGACGCAAACGACGGGAACGATGCGCTCCTGGCGGCTGCAGCGGCACTGTACGCACCCGATCGCGTCCTCGAGATTGCGCTCGAGATGAGCCTCGAAGACCACGAGGCACTCGCCGAGGAGACGAACGACATCTTCAGCCTCCTCGAGGGCGACGACTGCATGGACGAGCCTCCAAAGACCGCTTTCAACTGGTATTCGGCGGACATCGTCGTCGACGGTGAGCACTTCGACAACGTCGGCGTGCGCAAGAAGGGCCTCCTCGGTTCTCTCTCGTCGAGCAAGCCGGGCCTGAAGATCGAGTTCGACAGGTTCGTCGATGAGCAGACCCTGGACGGCATCGAGCGCCTGACGCTGAACAACTCGGTCTCCGACCCAACCCTGGTTCGCCAGTGCCTCGGCTACCAGCTCTTCAGAGACGCCGGAATCCCCGCGCCGCGATGCAACTTCGCCCATCTGACCCTCAACGGAGAGGACCTCGGCGTCTATGTGAACGTCGAACCACTGAAGAAGACCTTCCTGAAGTGGGCGTTCGACGGAGACGACGACGGAGACCTGTACGAGGGTACCCTGTCCGACTTTCGTGATGGATGGACGGCGACCTTCGAAGCGAAGACGAATGACACCAACGTTGATCTCAGCCCCATCCACGACGTGCGCCAGACCCTCGAGATCGCCGACGACACGCAGATGTTGGCCGCCCTCGAAGAGGAGATGGAGCTCGACAAATTCTACGACTTCTGGGTGATGGAGCTGATCATCGGCCACGTCGACGGCCACACCGGCAACACCAACAACTACTACGTCTACGTACCTGAGGACTCCGGCAAACTCCAGTTCATACCGTGGGGCATCGACGCGACATTCATGAACTACGCGGCATATGGCTCGGACGCGTCGCGGATCGCGTTCGCCAACAGTCTGCTCTCCCGTCGACTCTGGGAGATTCCACAAAGTCGCGACGTCTATTACGAGCGAATGGAGGCCCTGCTCGAGACCGTCTGGAACGAGGCCGAGATCCTGGCCGAGATCGACCGAATGACGGTGTTGGTCGAACCCTATGCCCTCGATGATGACGGCGAGCGCACCGCGAACCAGGACAACCTTCGCGACTTCGTCTCCACACGAGCTGCAGACATCGAAGCGCTGATGGAATTGGCGCCCTACGAATTCGACGTCGCCCTGCGTGCCAGCGTCTGCCTCATCGAGGCTGGAACGCTACTCCTGGAGTTCGACACCACCTGGGGAACCCTGCAATCCCCCGACCCCTTCAACGCGGGATACGGCAGGATCTCCGGAACAATGGACGGCGTTCCTTTCGACAGGAGCGGCGGTGCCATCGCCGGCATGGAGGGAGACAAGGCGTCGTTCGCATCCATCGCGAGCATCGACGCCTCTACGGTCGAAGCCGGCGTCATCTCGATCCCAAGGGCAGACGCCATGCCGGGCCCGCTCGAGATCGACGGCCTCACGAACATGGCATCGCTCGTCCGGATCGACATCACCAACGGCGAAGAAACCACACTCGGCACGATGTGGACCGGAACCCTGAATCTGAACGAATTCACCGGCGTGCCGGGTTCCGTCGCGCGCGGCGATCTCGAGGGCACGCTGTACACCGGAGGGCCGTTCTAACCGTCCATCTCCGCGAGGGTGAGGCGGCCCAGACTGCACTCGATCAAACCGAAGGTCGTCACCGGTTTGCAGTCCCCGAGGAAATGGCGGGCGTCTTCCTCGCGGTCGTTCAGCAACGCCCGAAAGCCTCGGTAGAACCGCATGCGTGTGAGGTTGTCGCGCGCATCGACCGAGTTCGGCGCGTGGGTGGTAGCCCGAGACTCGAGCTCCTCACCCGTGATCTTGCCGCACAGGTGCATCAGGATGTCGGCGTTGAACTGCCCATCGGTGAACTGTTCTGCACCGAGGAATGCCCGGGCGGCGGTCAACGACTCCGATCGCTGGCCAGCCCGAGAGCGCACCACGAACTCGAAGTTCCTGATAAACGGCGTATCGGACAGCTCAACTGCCTTCTCGACCTGCTTGACGGCGGCAGCGTGATCTCCGCTGAAGGATTGAGCCAGGGCGATGTTCAAGGTCGTGATGAGGTCCGGCGTGTGCTCGCTCGCGGCGAGAAAATGCGGGAGCGCGGTGGCGGGGTCGCCCCTGGACATCGAGATCCAGCCGAAGCCATTGTCGGAAAAGGTGTTCGTCGGCGAGACCTCCTGAGCCCAGCGAAACGTCTCTTCGGCTTGATCGTGCGCCTGGGCCGCAGCCTGCACCCAGCCAACCAACTGGGGAAGTTGCCGCAACGTAGCCCCCTTCTTGCGAGCGATTTCGTAGTGCACGTTGGCCTCGAAGGGGTCCCCCAGATGCGAGTGGATCAACCCCGCCTGGATCCACGTATCCGCCGAGTCGTCGACCTCGAGCAGCTCACCGACGTGGGCGGTTGCCGCATCGACTCGATCGAGGTCGATCTCGAGGCCGATCTGCTTGCGCAGGGAAGTCAACGTGGGCGGCTCGACGGCCTCGAGGAGCTCGACCGACCAGTCGGGGCGGCTCTCCTCGAGGTGCGTGGCGGCTCCGTACAGGGCCAGTTCTCGCACCGTTTCCAACAGTTTCTGCCGACTCTCGTCGATGCCGCGACCATTGAACGTCCGACTCACTGGTGGCTGATCCGCCGCTTCGAGTTGTTGAGAGGTCAGAAGCGTCTCCACAACGAACCCTCCCTCGGAGCCGCTCACACGCCCCCAGACCACCAGGCTGTGCCCGGACGATGTCAGCGCCATCAACGCCTGACTCTTGTCCGTCACGGCACTCTCGTGATGCCCACCGACATGCACGAGTCGCAGGGACTCGAGAGCCGTGGCGACATCGGCCGCCACAGCGGCGGTGATCTCAGCCGCAAGCGCACCGTCTCCCTCGTCTGCAAGATAGGGAATGAGCAGGATCGTAGGCCCCTCGCGTGGTCCCGCGCTCAATAGCTCGCCTTCGGGGCCGTGGAAGAGCCCCGTCCAGGCGGCGACCCCAGCCGCCAACGCCACCACCAGCAGGGCGGCGAGAGCGGGCAGCACACGCCCACTCGAAGTCTCGGGAGCACGAATCGTCGTGATCTGAACCGTCTGTTCCGCCAGCCACTCACGCAGCGCGTCCGCCATCGCTTGCGCGCTCTGATAGCGGTCGTCGGGCGCCTTCTACGGAGGCCACAGGGAGCGCAGGCGCGCGCCGCCTAACGGCGAAAGCGGAAGTATCGCGTAGTGTGCCGATCGCACTTCGAGCAGCCGGCCTCGAGGAGCAGGAGGTGCACGCCATCGTGCCGGATGTTCGACGACTTGGGCACACCCTGGTTCAACGGAGCTCCACACGCGTCACACTTCATGCGCTTCAGGGCCTGGTTTGCCTGCACCGTATCCTCGACCAGAACAGCGGTCTCGGGCGTGTCGGCTCCACTGTTCCGCAGGCGCGAGCTGAATGCCCGCCGCCGGCGCCAACTCGATAAGGCGCGCCGCGTCGGGCCCACCAGGAACAGGAAGAGAACCAGAGCAATCCCGGCAAATGCTGCCTTGGTGGCGCGATCCGTGCCACCACCAGCCTGGGCGTCGAAGAACCAGAACACCGCCAGTCCCGCAGCTTTCTCCACGTCCTCGCGGTGCTCACCGATCTCGTCTGCGGGCACGTGGTCCCGGAGGCTTCGATAGCTCACGTCGAACACGAGCACCCGGTCGTCATAGGTGCGGTCGACGACAACCTCGAAGTTGTCCGTCTTCACTGAATCCAGTGCCCCGGTGAGGGCAAAATCGGTCGGAAGCTGCATCTCGATGCGGTGGCGGCGATAGACGGGATGGGCGAGCTCGAGGGGCCTCGCTCGGTCGCCCGGTGGCGGATCAACCAACCAGTTTCTCGCCTCCGATCCCACCAACGTCACGCTCCCATCGCTCCACATGCCGCCGCCGATGAGGTATCGCTCCGCAACCGCGAACTGGCCCGCGACCGGGTCGTCAGTCACCGCCAAGCGAGCGGTGGACTCAATCCCGGGGAACCGCTCGGCGTAGCTGCCCATCCGGCTGCCTCGGATGTCCTCCATCGCCTCGCTCTCGAACTGGCGGCGCACCGCGCTCGCGTGCCGGCCTCGATAGGTCGTGGTCACAGTCAGCGCGACGGGGCCGTACAGCTCGTCCATGGAAAAGAGCTCGACTCTCTCTACCTGCGGTTCTCGCAGCAGAGCGTCCGCCATCTCGGACAATGCGGAGCCCCCGGGTTCGATGACCAACGCCGCCTCGAAGCCGGGACTCTCCATCTGAGATGCCGCCCCGCGCTCGTAGCTACGGGTCGCGTCGAGCCAGAGGACCTCGTCGCCGATCCGCGCGCGCACGATGGCGTGGTTGAACGCGTACGCCGTGGGGAGAAGGTCTCGCGTTCCCCGCTGACGGCGGGTGTGAACCAGGGCGGGATGGGCTTCGATTCCCATCGCGTTGAGCGCCGTAACCAGCAGCAGCGACTTGTCCTTGCAGTCACCAAAACGGCGACCGAACGTCTCGGAGACCCCGTGGGGAATCAAGCCGCGGGGGCCCATCTCGATCCCCAGATACCGGACGTCGTCCTGCACGAAGGCGAGGGCAGCCTGAAGTCGCGCATCGGGTGTCGGCTCGCTCTCCCACTCGGCGATGGCCTCGGACAGCTCCTCGCTGATCTCCCCTGGAACGTAGAGCGGAAGCGCCCAGTCGACGACCCCCGACCAATCGTCGAAGTCGGTGATCTGGACCCATGGACGCTGTTCGAGCCAACCGGGGGCGTAGCCGTCCCACTTGCGTGCGGGTACCCCATCGAGGGCCCAGGTGTAGATAGCCAATGCATCGGCGGCGGAAACGGTCGCAGCGGGGGCACCGGCGAATTCCTTGAGGTGGAGTTCCCGCTCTCCGGGCCAGCGCAAGCGGCGGTGTAGCCGCCCGATGGGGTACTCGTGGCCCATGTCCAGAAAGTCGAGATAATGACCCCCCAAGGCGGGGTTCGCCCCAGTCACACTCCAGGCGCGATCGATCACATCGCCCACACGCACGTCGTTGAGGAAGGCGAGTACCTGCAGCTCGCCCTTGTACAGGCGCAGGTCCATGTCCCGCTCTTGCTGGACCACCTTGAGCTCGTCGGGCCGGAGCGCGTCGATGGTCTGGCCATCCCGAACCAGCTCGACGTGATGGAGGATCAGCGACTCGTAGGAGGGATCGAATTCGAACGCGATCTCGGAGTAGTCCTGGATGCCGGCGACGGAGCCGATCCGCAGCACATCTCGGTAGTAGTGGGTCTGCCCACCTTCGCCGACATCGATCTGCTCGTCATCGAGGAGGAATTGCACATCGGTGCGTTCCCGACGCTGTGTGGCGTGCTCGGGAATGTCCTGTTCGACGACCCAACCCGGCCGTTCCGCGATGGTCCAGCCCTGCTCGGCCGCCAGCGCTACCGTGAGCCAGAAGAGGAGAATCAACCTACGAAGTAGCGCGGGGGTACGAAGCTCCAGCCACCGGTGCCGCCGACCTGCACCTGCACGATCTCACCGGCGGCAGCGACGATGTCTTTGTCGGTGAGAATGGTCGCGTCCTCGAGAACCAGCGACTGGGCGATGCCGGGCACGTTCTTCTGGCCGATAGCCATGGTCGGGGTACCGGGCTTGTCCTGGACGACCGCACCCTGAATCTGCCGGACGAAGCCCGCAAAGGGCCTGTCTTCGGCCGCCACGATCAAGCGACCGGTCTTGGCGACTGAGGCGTTGATGAGATCCATATCGGGCGGCACCAGGGTGCGGAGATCGATGACCTCGGCGTCGATGCCCTGCCTCGCCAGCTCTTTGGCGGCGTCGAGAGAGGTCCAGACCGCGCGGCCCCAGGCGACAATGGTCACGTCGTTGCCGGGTCGGCGCACGATGCCCTTGCCAATGGGCACGCGAACGTCGGGCAGATCGGGGATATCGCCCCGCATGATGCCCTTCTTCATCGCCGTGATCTCGGCCTTTTCAGTGGGCTCTCCAGGGAAGGCCGGTCCGAGTGTCTGGCGGTACATCCACTTCGGCTCGAGGCACACGACGGGACCGTCGTAGTCGCCGGCAGACAGCAGCAGGCCATGCATATCGAAGCTGGTGCTCGGCATGAGGATGACGAGCCCTGGAATCGAACAGAAGAAGCCGTCGAGACTCATCGAGTGGTAGATGGCGCCGCCCCCGAACGGGTCGGTCGGCATGCGCAGCACGAGCTTGGCCTTGGCATTCCCCAGGTTCGACCAACGGAGATTGCCCAGGTAGACCAACCAATGAAAGGCGTTCAGCGAGTAGTCGCCGAACTGGATCTCCGGGAGCGCCATCACGTCGGGATGAAGGGCGAGACCGGTGGCCGCACCGAGGATCAGGGGCTCGTTCAGGGGGCTGTCGACGATCTTGTCGCCGTGTTTTTTCTTCAGGCCGGCGGTCGCCGTCATGACCCCACCGAGCTTGCCCACGTCCTGGCCCAGAATGAGCGCGTTTCGCCGATTGATCAGCTTGTCGAGAGCCGATCGGATTGCGCCGGCGTAGCTGATGTTGGTGGTTCCCTCGGCTGGAGGCGTCTCGGGATCGGTCGGGAACGGCGCGTAGATGTGCTCGAACAGGTTCGCCGGGTCGGGATGGGGCTCGGCGCGCACGGCATCGATGACCGCGCGGATTCCCTCGTCGCGCTGGTTCATGACGCTGCCGAGCTCGTGGTGCGCGAAGAAGTCGCGCCCGGAGCCCGTCTCGATGCGGGTCATGACTTGATCTCCAGACAGGAGACCGGCTTCGACGAGCTCGCTGCCAAACCGGATGAGCGGATCGGCCTGACCGAGGTCGAAGGTCACATCTGCCGCTGACGAGTGGCCGTTGAATCGCGGCATGCTGTGCACGTGGATCAGACACGGCTTCTGCTCGTTCTTCACGAAGGTCGCCGCGGCGAACATGGTGTTGAAGCAGTCGTGGAAGTCGTTGCCGTCACAGGTGAAGTGCCGCACGCCAAAGCCCTCGGCGTACTGCTTGAAATCCTTGATCCCACGACCCTCGTCTGGCGTGGTCGAGATCGCGACCGAGTTGTCGGTCACCATCAGAATCATGGGCAGCTGCCAGACGCTCATGGCGTTCATGGCGTCGTGCATGTCGCCTTCGGCCGTGGTGCCGTCGCCGACGATGCCCATGGACACGCCGTCGGTGATGCCCTTGTGCTTGAAGCCCAACGCGTAGCCTGCGGCCTTGCCAAGCTGCATGCCAACCGGAGATTGGACAGGAAGAATACCCACTTCGGGCAGGTTGAGGTGGTAGACCATCTGCCGTCCACCGCTCATGCCATCGGTTTCCCGGCTGAACTGTTGGCGGAGCATGCGCTCGTTGAAGTCGTCGACGCCGTTGAGTTCGCACCACATCGAACAAAGCGACCCTGAGCGGTAGTGGCAGACCATGCCGAAATGCTCGGGGTCGACGACCTTGCTCAACGCGAGGGCCGACGCAGTTCCATGCACTTCTTCGCCAGGACCCCAGATGGCGAACTTGACCTCGCCGCGCGTGACCAGGCGCACGATGTGCTCTTCGACTGCGCGAGAACCGACGCCTACGCTGTACGCGTGACGGAGCTCGTCGGCCGTCGGCGCGTGGGAGGGTTCGACATTGGTAGCCGACATCTTCGCCTCCGCCACATCGATCTGAGTACTCATTCATTCCCCCGGTGGCAGTTTCGCGCCTGCATTTCGCGCCTGCAGTCACCCCACGTATCACGATAGAGTGCCGCTCGACGGGGGGCGGGCGATGTCCGGCAAGGCGGTAGTGATTGGCGGCGGCATCACCGGGGCGTTGACCGCCCGCGAGCTGGTGACGGCGGGATGGCAGGTCACGGTGGTCGAAGGCGCACATATCGGCGCGGGTTCCAGCTCGAGAACGGCGGCGGGCATTCGTCAGCAGTTCTCCACGCCGGGCACCGTTCGCGGCATGCGCTACGCCGTTCAATTCTATCGGGACTGGGCGCACCACACCGGCTGCACCGATCTGCCCATCGTGCAGTCGGGCTACCTGTTCCTCCACGACGACGATGCGCGCTGGCACACTGCGCAACAGACCGTCGAGATGCAGCGATCGTCCGGCCTCTCCGAGGTACAGGCGCTCGGCGCCGACGACCTGGTCGCGCAGTTCCCCTGGGTCGAGCGCGACGCCATTATCGGCGGCACGTGGTGCCCAACAGACGGCTTCCTCCTTCCCGATCGGGTCTACCAAGACGCCATGAACCGGGTCCGCGAGCTCGGGGGTGAGGTGTTGCAGCGAGCGATGGTCGCCGGTTCTCGCGACGCGGGTGGCCGCCTGACCGCGGTCGACACCGGTAAGGGCATCATCGAGGGCGATGTCTTCATCGACTGCACCAACGCCTGGGCCAACCGCACCGCCGCGCTGCTAGGCGCCGAGCCACTCCAGATCGACCCGCTCAAGCGCTACCTGTGGTTCCTCATCCGCGAGGGGTCGATGACGCCCGAGCAACTCGCAACCATGCCCTTGGTTGTGGCGCCCTCGGGGATCTACGTGCGCCCCGAGAACAGCGAGAGCCTGATGATGGGCAAGAAGCACGAGGCTCCCGCCGAGCCGGACTTCTCCTACGATGACCAGGACGACATCGAGGCCCGCTTCAGCCACAAGACCGGGATCGACGCGGTGCCGTTCGAGCACTGGATGGAGATCGCCGAGATCCTACCGCCTCTCGCGGAGTTCGGCGGGATCAACGCCACGACTTCCGGCTACTACGGGACCACGCCCGACCACAATCCCTTCCTGGGCTTCGACCGACAGATCCCGAACCTGATCCGACTCGTCGGCTTCTCGGGCCACGGGGCGATGTTCGGGCCGTTCAGCGCTCGAGTCGCCTTGGCTCTGTGCGATGCAGGCGGCGATGTTCCCACGGTGGAGATCGACGGACACGCAGTTGATCTCTCCCCTTTCGCCATTGGGCGGGACTTCGACAGCCACGAGCAGATGGTCATCTGAGAGAGGAGTGGTCGTCCGGGGCCATCCTCGCGGACAGTCGAAATGCAGGTTTCACCACTGAGTGCACGAAGGGCCACAGAGCCGGGAGCGTGATGGCTGGCCTGCGGCGGGATGGAGCTGTCGAGGCGTCGTGTTGCACGTGGAGTTCGCAGAAGGTTGCGGGAGAACGCTGAAGCAAGACGCTGTGCACAGCGTTCGGCAGCTCGTTTCGTTCCAGGTGGCGGTCCCGCTCCCGGCTTTGTGCACCTTTGTGTACCTTTGCGGTGGGAAATGATGCGCCGCACCCCATCCGTCCCGCCGCTTTGCGTTGGCGTCCAACTCTCCATTGATCTGCCTTGCTGCGTTTCCGCGTTTTCCGCGTGCTTCTGCGCCATCCGCGTGAGGAACACCACGCCCTATCGCCAGACCCAGGTCGATCGGAGAGCCTGTTTCGCCTTCGTGGTGAGCGGTTCCTCCGAACTGTGGTCGTCCGGGGCCATCCTCGCGGACAGTCGAAATGCAGGTTTCACCACTGAGGTGCACGGAGGACCACAGAGATCCCAGACATCCCCGGACTCGCCGACTTCATCCCGGATCCGTTCGTTTTCGCACCGGCCCACAACCTGGCGCCCTACACCTCACCCACTGCGGGTCAGGGGCTCCGATGCGCCGCTAGGGCAGACAGTTGACGAGGTTGGCAATCCAATCGTCGATGACGAACGTCCCGTCGGGATCGACGATGTCGGTACCGACCACCGGCATCCGGTCGCCGTTGGTCGCATTCATGCGCAGGGAGAGCACCGAGCTCGACGGATCGCCGGGCTCGACGATCGAGGCTCCGAGCACGCCGAGGTTGCCCAGCTGCGGCGCGATGGAACAGGTCTCGGTCTGATCGATGGGCGTGAACCAGCGGAGATCGATGTTGGTGGGCGCACTGCCTCCGGGGCGGTGACAGTGTGCGCAGTTGGCGTGCAGATAGGCCCGGGCTCGCTCGTCCACCGGATCTCCAGAGAGCAACTCTGGATGCCGATCGAGGGTCGCCGGGTCGGGCATCGCGCCGGCAAACATGCCGATGTGATCCAGGGTGTCGATCTGGTTGGAATCCCCGAGCGCGTAGCCGAATGTCCGGTTCATCTGTGCCGTATCCGGTCCCAGGGTCCTCCCGGCAGCCTCGGTGTGACACTGCATGCACTGGGCTTGGGACGGGATCGACCAGAACGCCCCGGACGGGAGCTCCACCTGGGCGCCGTTGGGGACCCAGAAGGCGTCGTCGCCAGCCAGGTTCCACTGATAGGCGTATCCGGCCCACGCTCCGCTGAGGTGCCGCACCAACAGGCGCGTCTCGACCCGTACGCCCTCGATGGTGAAGTCCTTGATGAGCACGCTCTCGACCGGGAACTCCCAGTGCCCTTCGGCATCGGGCAGCGCGACGGTCGACCCATCGGGGATGGCCATCCAACGGTTCTTCCCGGCGTCATCCGACCACAGCGGCATGTTGACTTCATAGGGAATGGCGCCGGCGTCCACCTGTGTCGGGTCGAGGGGATCGACACATCCGGTCTCGCTCAACAGATCTGGGAAGGGATCGGCCGGCCCACCAGGATCGAGGACCAGCTTCATGAATTGGCCGGTGAGCAGATACACCTCACCGTCCAACCCCTGTGCCCAGGCGGCACCCATCGGGGAGTTGTTGAGGATCAGCTGCGTGTTGCGCAATCCGAGCAGATCCTCGGGACTGGTCGCCCAGACATTGCCGCCCACCCAGTCGCTGAAGATGTAGTGACCGTACATGGAGGGGATGTCCGTCCCGCGGTAGACGAATCCGCCGATGACCGCGGCCCCATAGGAGTGGTCGTACTGGAAGACCGGCGCGACCATGCTCGGATCGGTGCACGGGAAGTACACGCAGTTGAAGCCTTCGTAGTCGGGCCAACCGTAGTTTTCACCGTTCTCGACGATGTCGATCTCCTCGTACTGGCCGTCGCCGACATCGCCAACCCACAGGTCGCCCGTGGCCATGTCGAAGCTCATCCGCCACGGATTCCGCAGGCCCCAGGCGAAGACTTCCGGGGCACCGCCACCGCCCGCAAAGGGGTTGTCGGGGGGTATGGCGTATGGCACTCCCCCGTCTGGATCGAGCCGAATGACGGTGCCCAGGAAGTTGTACGGATCCTGCGACGGGTGTGGGTAGTACAGCCAGGTGCCCTCTCCGTCCCCGAAAGACGCGTAGAGGAGGCCGTCGTGGCCAAAAGCCAGGTCCCCGCCGTTGTGGTAGATGGTCGGCTGGTTGAGGCCTACCAGGACCTCTTCACTGCCAATATCGAACGTTGCACCTCCGTCATAGCTGACGAACTTGCTGATGACAGACGCGGTGCCAAAGGTCGTGTAGTGGATGAAGATCTCCGGATCGGTCTGGATGTCGAAGTCCGGATGCAGCGCGATGCCAAGCAGCCCGCCCTCTCCCTGAACATCCACCTGCGGGCGCAAATCCAGCGCCGTGTAGATGAAGCCGGTGACCGTGTTGAATGACCGCAAGCGGCCTTCGCGCTCGGCCACAAACCACAGATCGGGATTGTCGGGAGGCTGCTCCGCCGCCAGGGGCTCGTCGAACCAGGCGCCGTTGAACGCCGCTTGCAGGATCACGCCACCCGGAGGTGCGGGCTCGGCAGGTGCGATGCAGTTGGGGTTGGCCGGTCGACTCGCCATGCCGAAGGGCAGGAGGCCGGCTCCGCAAATCCCATCGCCATCGGCGTCGCCCAGCGCATCATCGCCGAGGCAGAGATCGTCGGCATCGCAGACGCCATCGCCATCGGTGTCGTCGGGATCGTCGACGGGACAGGGGTCGGTATCGTCGCAGACGCCGTCGCCATCGCTGTCTCCGGTCCCATCGTCTCCGAAGCACAGGTCGTTGTCGTCACAAGTGCCATCACCGTCGCTGTCCCCGGTCGCATCGTCGCCGGCGCAGAGATCGTCGGAGTCGCAGACGCCATCGCCATCGCCGTCGTCGGGATCGTCGAAGGGGCAGCTGTCGGAGTCGTCGCACTCTCCGTCGCCGTCGGAGTCGCCCGAGGCATCATCGCCGAGACACAGATCGTCGGAGTCACAGACGCCATCGCCATCGCTGTCGTCGGGGGCGTCGAACGGGCAGGCATCGAGGTTGTCACACACGCCATCGCCGTCGGAGTCCCCTGTCGCGTCGTCTCCGACACACAGATCATCGGAGTCGCAGACGCCATCGGCATCGGAGTCGTCCGGGTCGTCAAGTGGGCAGGCATCGGTGTCGTCACACACGCCGTCACCATCACTGTCTCCGCTGGCGTCGCCGCCGAAACACAAATCATCGGAATCACAAGTGCCGTCGCCATCGGAATCGCCTGTAGCGTCGTCCCCGGCACACAGATCGTCGGAGTCGCAGACCCCATCTCCATCTGAATCGTCGGGATTGTCGAAGGGGCAGCTGTCGTCGGAGTCGCACTCTCCGTCGCCGTCCGAGTCGCCACTGGCATCGTCGCCCCAGCACAGGTCGTCGGCATCGCAGATTCCGTCACCGTCCTCGTCGTCCGGATCGTCGAGTGGACACGGGTCGGTGTCGTCGCACACGCCGTCGCCGTCGGTATCGCCGCTGGCATCGTCGCCGACACAGGCGTCATCGGAGTCGCAGACGCCGTCACCGTCCGAGTCATCGGGATCGTCAAAGGGGCAGAGGTCTGAGGCGTCGCAGATTCCATCTCCGTCGGAATCGCCGCTGAGGTCGTCGCCATCGCACACGTCGTCGTCGTCACAGACACCATCGACGTCGCTATCCGGGCAGGGCACCGGGTCGTCCGAGTCCTCGGTTGTCGGATCGGTGCCGGGATCGGCCTTGTCCTGCGTGGGCTCTCCACAAGCAGCCAGGAAGAACGCCAATAGTACGAAGCGGCTCATGGTAGACAGTCCTGCATTTCTGAGATCCATTGTTCGACCACGCCAGCGGCGTCGGAGTCGACGACCACACTTCCGACGGCTGGCATACGTTCCTCATCCGTCGCCAACATGCGGAGGCTGACCGTCGATCTGGCGGGCTCGCCGGGCGCGATGAGCATGGCGTTGGGTACACCGAGGTCCCCCAGCTGTGCGGGCTCCTGACAAGTCTCAGTCTCGCTGATCGGCGTCGTCCAGCGGAAGTCGATGTCGGTCGGCGTACTGCCGTCGGGCCGGTGGCAATGGGCACAGTTGGCGTGCAGATACGCGCGGGCCCGCGACTCTACGGGCTCCCCTGAGAGGAGCTCCGGATGCGCGTCCAACGTCGATGATTCCCCAGGGTCTCCCGTAAACAGGCCAACGTGGGCAAAGGTGTCGATCTGATTTGAGGAGCCCAGGGGATAGACAAAAGAGCGGTTCATCTGCGCCGTCTCGGGGCCAATGGTGCCACCGGCGCCCTCGGTGTGGCACTGCATGCACTGCGCCTGGGACGGGATGGTCCAGGTGGCACCCGAAGGCAGGTCGACAACCGCGCCGCTCGGGACCCAGAAGGCGTCGTCGCCCGTGACATTCCACTGGTAGGCGTAGCCGGCCCAACCGCCGTCTTCGTGCCGCACCAGCAGCCGCGTCTCTACGCGAACGCCCTCGATGTGGAACTCCTTGATGAGCACGCTATCGACCGGAAAATCCCAGTCCCCGTCCGGTCCGATCTCGATCTGAGTGTCGTCGGGAATGGCGAACCAACGGTTCTTTTCGCTGCCGTCGGACCACAGCGGCACGTTCACGTCGTACGGGATGGCCGCATCGACCATCTGGGTCGCATCGGCCTCCGACACGCATCCCGTGTCACTGAGGACCATTGGGAAGTCGTTCGCCGGTCCGCCGCCATCCGGAACCAGCTGCATGAATTCTCCGGTGAGCAAGTAGAGCTCGCCGTCGAGATCCTGGGCCCACGCCGCACCCATCGGTGCTCCCGTGATGGCCAGGTTGGTCGTCCATCCCATGCCTACGCCAGGCGGGAAGGAGACCCAGATGTTGCCGCCGATCCAGTCGCTGAAGACGTAAGAGCCGTACAATCCCGGAATCGCCCCACCTCGGTAGACATATCCACCGATGACCGACACGCCGAACGCGTGGCTGTAGTCGAAGATCGGGAGTTCGAAGGTGCCGTTGTTGCAGTTGAAACCGTAGACGCAGTTGAATCCCTCCATCTCCGGCCAGCCGTAGTTGCCGCCCATCTCGACGACGTCGACTTCCTCCCGTGCGCTGTCGCCGACGTCACCGACCCACACGTCGCCGGTGACCTGGTCGATGGAGAACCGCCACGGATTTCGCAGACCGATTGCAAACAACTCCGGTGCGTCACCACCCATGAACGGGTTTCCTGGGGCCGGATTTCCGTTGGTGTCGATTCGGGCCATTCCACCGAGGAGGGTGTCCGTGTTCTGGGACGGATGGGGTTGGATCCACCAGCCCTCGCCGTCTCCGAAGCTGGCGTACAGGAAGCCATCGGGTCCGAAGGCCAGGTCGCCTCCGTTGTGGAACTCGGTGGGCTGGGGCAAAGCGATGAGAACCTGCCCGCTCGCGGGATCGAAGGTCACCCCTCCGTCGTTGCTGGTGAACTTCACCACCCTCGAGGCGGAGGCGAAGGTCGTGTAGTGGACGAAGATCTCCGGATTGTTCTGGGTCGCGAAGTCCGGGTGTATGGCAAAGCCGAGCAGCCCTCCCTCACCCGTGATGTCAATCTGGCTCGTGAGGTTCAGAGCCGTGGAGACCTGGCCGGTTGTGAGGTCGAAGGAGCGCAGGAATCCTTCGCGTTCGGCGATGAGCCAACGGTTGGGTTGGCCCGGAGGCTGCTCCGCTGCGAGGGGTTCGTCGAACCATTGGCCCGGGTAGGCATTCTGCAACCGTATTCCTGCAACTGCCGGCGGTCTCTCGGGCGCGACGCAGCCGGGATTCGGCGGTCGAGATTCCATGCCGAAGGGGACGTCAGGCACGGTCGTACCGGGCGGATCGTCACAATCTACGGTGCATTCTTCCGTGTCCGCGTCGTTCACATCGGCCACAACCGACTCTTTGTTCTTGCAGCCGACCAGGAGCACGGACGCGAACACCAGACATCTGATCATGCTTCCCTCACACACTTCGGTGTGTGAAAGGTAGGGGGTCGTTCTACGGCTGGCGAACCATAAATGTACTGGTCTGCAGTACGTAAATGGCGTCAGCGCGGATCGATCCGCAACACCTGCCCACCCCGCCAGTTGGCCAGGTAGACACGCCCCTCGCCGTCGCGACCGAACGTGGAGATCTGGTGGTCGAACTTGCCGAGCAGGTCGGGTTTCGCCGTGCCGCCGACCTCATCGGGCAGCGTCATGCTCCAGACCCGCCCGGTGGCATAGTCGCCGAACACATACTTGCCCTTCAGCGCGCCATGCAGCGCAACCACGCCACCGGTGATGGACAGCCCCACCGTGTGGTCGTATTCCCAGATGGGCAGGACGGTGCCCTCCGTGCTGCACGGCTCTGCGGCGTAGCAGTGGTTGCCCTCGAGGGGGTTCCAGCCGTTGTCGCCTCCAGAGATCACAAAGGTGACCTCCTCCCACTTGCTCTGACCCACATCTCCGGCGACCAGACGACCCTTGTCGTCAAAGCTGTATCGCCAGGGATTGCGAAGCCCGTAGGCCCACACTTCGGGTAGCGCGTCGTCCTGACCGACGAACGGGTTGTCCGGTGGTACGGCGTAGGGCTTCGCGCCGTCGATATCGACCCGGAGCATGGTGCCTAGCGCCGTCTTCTTGTTCTGACTGTGTTTGTGGGGGTCTCCCCACTTTCCGCCATCTCCCCAGCCGATGTAGAGCATGCCGTCGGGCCCGAACTCGATATCGCCGCAGTTGTGGTTGGTGTAGGGCTGTGGGAGCTCGTACACGACCTGAACGGGCTTCGGTTCATCGGTCTTCCAGGTGCCCGGCGTCGCCTTCCACTCTTGAACGACGCTGTGGAGGGATCCGCTGCGCTTCGTCGTGAAGTTGACGAAGAATCTGCCGTTTTCGGCGAACTTGGGGTGGAGTGCCAGGCCGAGCAGGCCCCGCTCGTTTCCCGTAGCGACGTCGAGCGAGAACCAGAGACCCGCCGTGTCGTCCTTGACCCAGCGGACGGCACCGGCCTGATCGACCACGAGCATCGTCCCGTCCGGGGCGAACTGTATGTCGACGATCTCCCCGCAGGACTCGACCACGGGAACCAACTGGATCGTCGCGCCAGCGGCCGTCACGGGTGTTCCATTGGACACCGCCGAGCAAGGTCCGCTCCAGCTGCACGACGCGAACACAATCCACAACCACATCTCGCCTCCAGCCGCCCAATCAACGGGCGTTGGTCGAGATGCCAAATATACTCTGCGGGGAGGCGCTCCATGCCAGGCAGCACCCAAAGTGCAAGGATCGCAGCGGTCTTCGCCACGATTGCGGTATTTGCCTCGCTCTTTTCGGTGTGGTTCTTCCGCGTCGACACCGAGGTCACCGAGGCAACGAGCCCCACCTCGCGGCCGCTGACCGACCGACCGGCACCCGCGAAAAAGGTGGCCGCCAAGCGCGTGCACAGGCCGTCATCCCCCGAAGCCCCGCAGCCGGAACC